>WNGR01002773.1_pt1 | contig 19186 bp, 22 predicted proteins | sample 5407581 | NCBI WGS metagenome assembly WNGR01 (sample SAMN13153383, study PRJNA577476) | soil metagenome | isolation source: 80 cm soil or saprolite under Garry oak tree replicate 2 | place: USA:California | collected 2016-06-15 | reverse complement strand
CCGGCCGCAGTCAGTTCCGCTAGCAGTTCGCAGCCCGGCTGGAGCCCGTGGCTGCTGCGGTACCAGACGCCCAGAGTCCCCAAACCTGCGCGATATCACGAGCTAGACCGCCTTCCTTGCCCGCTGCGCAGATCGGCGGCTCGGCGTGCGTTTCCTTTAACGCCTCCCTCACTTGGCGTGATGCTAGCTCGGGGCGGGCAGTATGTCCTGGATCTGTGCCGGGCGTGCGCGTCCGTCCGGCCGCGCTTGGCTGAAGATGGCTGACCGGAGCTGCTGCGCCTGGAGCGGGGGAGCGTGATTGCTGTTGCTGGCACGCGGCGACCTGCGGGCCGTCAAGGTCCCGGCTTGCGGGATCATCGATACCAGACAAAGTGCCGCGTTCCGCGGACGCGGCGCACCTGCACTTCGCCTGGCCAGCAACGGTGAGGAATATTGCCATGAACAGCGCTCCTGACACGATGCAGGCCATGCGCGCCTTCAGCGCCGACCCGGCCAGCCTGCGGTATGACAGCGTGCCGGCCCCACAGCCGGGCTCCGGTGAGGTGCTGGTGCAGGTTCGGGCCACCGCCGTCACGGCGGGGGAGCTGACCTGGCCGGAGGCCTGGCCGGTCATCCCGTGCCACGATCTGTCCGGTGTGGTGGCCGGCGCCGGGCCTGGGGGGAGCGGGTGGCGGGACGGCGATGAGGTGTTCGGGCTGATTGGGTTCGACCGGCCGGGTGCCGCCGCCGAGTACACGACCGTCCCGGCTGCGGATCTAGCGGCGAAACCGGCAGCGACTGGCCATATTGCCGCGGCGGCCATCCCGCTCGGCGGGCTCACCGCGTGGCAGGCCCTGCACAGCCATGCGCGGCTGCGGCCCGGTCAGCATGTCCTGGTGCACGGCGGTGCGGGGGGCGTTGGCGCCTACGCCGTCCAGCTCGCCGCGGCGCACGGCGCGCAGGTATCTGCGACGGCGTCCGCCCGCGACGCCGGGTATGTTGCCAGCCTCGGTGCCGAGCAGGTCATTGACTACGCGGACCGGTTCGAAGATCAGCTCAGCGGTGTTGACGTCGTGATCGATCCGGTCGGCGGCGGCACCCTGGCCCGGTCCTGGCAGGTGCTGCGCCCCGGCGGGATCCTGGTGGCCATCGCGGACGAGCCTGAGGGGCACGGCGGACGAGACGATGTCCGCAGCTGTTACTTCGTTGTCGAGCCGGACGGCGCACAGCTCCGCGAGCTGGCCAGCCTGGTAGACCGCGGGCAGCTAACCGCTGCCGTCAGCCAGGTATTTCCGCTCAGCGCACTGCCGGACGCATTCGCCGCTCAGCGGGCGCGCCCGGCCCCCGGTAAGGTGATCATCGAAGTCGCGGATGTTCGCGGGTGAGGACGGCAGCCAGCACCTCGTGCCTCTTCTGCGCGCCATCCACACGGTCCGGCGGGTCCGAACGCCGACTCGGCGCGCTGGGCCGGCGTGTCAATCAGAGCCGTGAGCGTGCGCAGATTGTCCGTTCTGCCCGCGCGGATCGACCAGGTCCTTAGACAGCCGCACGGTGGCCCGGGCCTCCAGCACGTGCTCCGGCGGGATCCAGCACTGGGGCAGGTCCCCGGCCAGCAGGTGCACCCGCAGATGCCGGGCGTCGGCCTTGTCGGTTTGGCGTGCCGCTTCCTGCGCGCAGCGCCGCGGTATCCGCCGGCTCGGCCAGATGCGGCGTGATCCCCGCCGCAGCCAGCTCCTCGGTCACATACCTCCAGCCAGTGCAGCCCTCCAGGGCGAAATGCACATCCTGTTGACCCGCCAAACGGGCCAGCCAGACCCGCAGGCGCTCCCGGTCGGCCGGGACCACCCGGCCCCGCTTCAGCTCCCCGCTCACCATGGCCAGGTACTCAAACGTCAGCTGGCGGCGGTGCACGTCAAACGCGCCCACGATGCTCATCAGGGACCTCCCCGAGCTCCGAACCAGATTGGGACAAGGGACCTGGTTCCCTAAGCCCGTTACGTCGTAGATGCTGCTACGACTGACGCTGGGGGTCCCCTCACATGGCATCTATGGTTGGGCTAATGGGCGCCCCACGATCGCGAACACCCAACGAGACCGGTGCGCGGGATATTGCCGGGGCCCTGTACCCGGACTTGGACGCCGTTGCATGGATCCCCTCCGACGACGCTGACGTGTTCCGCCTGAGCTTCACCTCAGACCGGGAGCCGCGGATTCTGAAGATGGCTACCCATGGCATCCGGGCCGTCTGGAGGGAGATCGGCGCCTTCCCGGCGATGCGGCGCCTGGGGATCGCCGAGGTGCTGCAGTTCGAGCACACGTCGGATGACCTGCCGGATCTGGGCATCGAGTTCCACGTCACGCGTGAGCTGGCACATCCACAGCAGGCAAGCCGTGCGATGGCGGGCCTGTGGATCAACGACCGGGCCCGGGCGCTCGAAGTGGCCCACTGGCTTGGCGACTGCACGCGCAGAATCGAGTCCCTCGACTGGCGCCAGGTGCCGCGAGCCAACAGCCCCCAACGGTCCGCCGCGATCGGCGTGGACTGGCGGCAGCCGCAGTACGGGCAGCTCCTGGCCCGATCGGATTGCCCGGCCTGGGCACGCACATTCATCGAGCAGGTGAGCGGGAGGTTGAGCCGCCCGGACGCGTTCGACAGCTTCGGGGGCTGGGGAGGCGAGCTGCTCCGGGCTCGGGACGGGCGGTTCGTCCTGATCGACTGGCCAGGCCTCGGCGCGGCGCCGCGCGGGTCGCTGGCAGCGCTGGCGCTGGAGATCCTGCTTCGGTTCGGGGCCGCGGACCCGGCGCCCCTGGTGGGGCGGTTCCTGGCCGGCTGGGTCCCGGCGGGCCTTGACCAGAGCCGGCTCGAGGACCTGCGCCTGTGGTGGGCGCACGGCATCTTGTGGTGGGCCGGGCTGGACCTCAGCCTGGGCGCTGACTCCGATGCCGACCTCACCGACGTCTACGCAGCCGCCCGGCACTGCCTGGAGAACGACGACCCGGTGAGCTGGCTGTCAACGGACGCCGCAGCGGCGGCTCCCCCGCGAAGGTAGCCGCAGGGTTAGTCGGGTCTGGTGAACATGGCATATCGCCGCCAGGGCCGGTAGCCGGCGCGGCGGTAGAAGGATTCGCGGGTTGTCCAGCCAATGTGACAGTTGCGGGTGCCAGCGTCCCGGAGGGTTTCGGAGGCGCGTGCGACCAGGGCGGTGCCGATCCCTTCCCCTGGCCTGGGCGCCGCCACGCCGACACATCCGATCGTTCCGGCGGCGGGGCCGAGGAGGGGATCGGGGGCTCCTGCAGGGATCGGCGTACCGTGCCGGGTGTGGATGACGCGGGCGGCGGCCGGCGCGGCAGCCGGGCAGTGGTGTCGGCCGAACTGTGGGAGGTGCTCTCCGCCGGGTGGGCGGTTCCCCCTCAGCGGGGCCGTGACCTCGGCGGAAGCCTGAACCTGAACCTGCTGGTCAGCCGCGGCGATGACCGGCTGGTGGTGCGGGTGCACCGGCCGTCGGTCAGCCAGGCGCGCTTGCAGGACATCCAGGCCGTCCGGGACCGGCTTGATGCAGCCGGCGTGCCATGCTCGGCGCTGGTGGCGGCCCGCGACGGCGCCCGGTGGGCGCGGGCCGGGGACCGGCTGGTCGAGGTGGAGCGGTTCATCCCGCACGACGCGGCGATGAACACCCCGCGTCGGCTAGCCCGCGGGCTGCCGCTGCTAGGCCGCATCCACGCCCGGCTCGCCGACATGGAAGTCTCCCCGGCCGGCCGGGCCGCCGAGTTCGCCAACCACATCGAACCCGGCCGCGTGCTGTCGGGCACCAAAGCCGGCACGGCCCGGATCCGAAGCTGGCACCCTGCCCCCGCCGAGCGGCGGATGGCCACCCAGGCGGAGCGGCTGGCCGAACAGGTCACCGCCGGCGAAACATGCCGCGCCGCCAGGCTGCCGCGACAGCTAGTGCACGGCGACTTCTGGGACGACAACGTCTTCTTCCGCGGCCAGGACCCGGCATTCGTCGCCGACTTCGGTCTCATGGCCGAACGGGCCCGCATCGACGACCTTGCCCTAACCCTGTATTACGCCGACACGCAATTCGGCCTGGCCACCAGCCAGGACCGAATCGCGGCGCTGCGACCCCTGGTGCACGCCTACGCCAGCGGACTCGACACACCACTCACCGACGCCGAACGGCAGGCACTGCCCTGGGCCATCGCCCGCCAGCCACTGTGGGGCATCGGCGGCTGGGTCACACTCCTCGACGACGAACACACCGCCCGGGCGCATGCCCGTGCCACCTTCCCCGCCATCGGACGCGCCCTGCAGCTGATCACCGATATCCAGGCCTGGCAGACCGGGCTGTCCTGACCCCAGCCCGTCCCGACGGCGCGCCGAACACCCAGTTAAGGCTCAGTACATGCGGCCGTCTCCACAACCAGTCTGCCGACCATAACGGCGGTTCGCGCACGTCAAGCAGTTCGCGGCACAACTACACGCCGTGACGGGGCGACAGGGCTCCTGCATCTTCCAGCATGGGATGTCCCGGCTACGAACTGCCCGCAAAATGATCAGTTCTGTTCTGGGTAGGGCCGATGCCCTGGCCCGCAGTGAGCTCAGGGCGACAAGGCGTGCCACGCACATCGGCGATGAAACATTGCTCACGGGGTTTGGCGGGCTGGTGCGCGTCCCGGGTGGGGGTGGGCAGCGCCGGATGCCGCGATCATGGCCCGGGCGGTCTGGTTGAGGGCTCGGATGCGCGGGTTCTCCCGGCTGGTGCACCAGACCAGCCCGAGCGGTAGGGGAGGCAGATCCTCGATAGGGATGAGGGCGACGTCGCTGCGGTCGAAGATGGGCACGGCCGAGCTGGTGGGGTGGACGATGCGGCCCCGGGCCACCAATGAGAGGATCTCGTTGATGGTCTGCACGGGCTGGGTGCGGCGGATCGGCCGCCCGGACGGCGTGCGCGGGGGGATGAGCAGGTCGTAGACCGCCGCGGGCGTGGTCGGGGGCAGCAATGCTACTTCCTCGCTGGCCAGGTCCTCGACGGACACCGCGGGCTTGGCGGCGAGGCGGTGGGAGGGGGCGACGGCGAGCGCCCGCTGGTAGTGGGCGAACACGGTGCCGGCGGTGAGGTCTGGCTGGTCGACGGCCAGCCAGTTGCACAGGACGTCGATGTCGCCGCGGCGTAGCGCCCGGTAGGCGTCGAAGGTCTCGACCTCCTGGAGCCGCACCTCGCAGCCGGGGTAGCGGGTGTTGAATGCTGCGATGAGCCGGCTGAGCGCTGGGCCTTCGGTGGTGAGCACGAAGCCGACACGCAGCAGCCCGCGGACGGCGCGGGACAGCTGGCTGGTTCCGGCCAGGGCCTGGTCCAGGGCGGCCAGGGCGGGCGCGAGGGTGCGCTTGAGTTCCTCGCCCGCCAGCGTGAGGCGGACCCGGCGGCTGGTCCGGTCGAAGACCTTGACGCCGAGCCGGGACTCAAGGACACGCACGGCCTCGCTCACCCCGGGCTGGGAGATGCCCAGCCGCTGTGCGGTGCGGCCGAAGTGCAGTTCGTCGGCGAGCATGAGGAAGATCCGCAGCTCGCGTAGTTCGACGTCCTGCCACATCAATCAGGGATCCTAATCGGTCCGATCAGCGATTCCCCGTTGATCAGCCCGGCACTTGTGCCGGAGGTTGGTGGGCAGGCAGAAGCAACCGGCGGGAGGAGGAGGGCGTTGATCGTTGTCGTCGGGGGCCGGAGCAAGATCGGAGCCGCGCTGATCGGGGAGTTGCTGGCACGCGGCCAGCAAGTCCGGGCGCTGGTGCGCGCCGCCGAGCCCGCCGGCGGCCTTCCCGCCGCGGCCGAGATCGTCACCGGCGACCTCGCGGACGAGGGCTCGCTGGTGACCGCGATGGACGGTGCCGAGAAGGTGTTCCTGCTGTCCAGCCCGCACCCAGACGCGGTCAGCTGGCATCGCCACGCTATCGACGCCGCCCGCCGCACCGACGTGCAACTGCTGGTGCGCAGCTCCATCCTCGGGGCCGACCGGGACTCCCCAGCGGAATTCATCAGCGCCCACACCGCCAGTGACCGCTATCTCGAGGACTCCGGAGTCGCGCATGTGATCGTGCGGCCTAACCTCTTCTTGCAGAACATCCCGGAATCGACGATCGCCTCTATCGACGCAGCGGGGAACTTCTACGCCGACGCCGGGGAGGCACGCATCAGCATGGTCGACACCCGCGACGTGGCCGCCGTGGCCGCCGTGGCGCTCACCGAGCCCGGGCATGCCGGCGCCCGCTACGACGTGACCGGGCCCGAGGCGCTGTCCTACACCGATGTCGCCGCCAAGCTCACCCGGGTACTAGGACGCAAGATCACCTACGTCGACGCGCCGGACGACGCGGTCCGCCAGGCCCTCCTCGGCGCCGGCCTGACCGAGTGGTTCGCCAGTGCGCTGGTCGGGCTGTACCAGGATTACCGCCGTTCGGGGACCGGCGGTTACGCCGCCGAGGTGACCGACATCGTCACGCGGCTGACCGGGCGGGCCCCACGCACGCTCGACGAGTTGCTCGCCGAGCCGCCAGCGGCCGCGACGGCCTAACGATCGAGTGAAACTCACTCCCGACGGGAACGGAGACCCACGTGCCGGCCAAGCACCCGAACGCCGAGGTATTCGAACACGTCTACGGCTGCTTCACCAGCGGAGACATGGACAGGCTCGCGGAGCTGATCGCCCCGGATGTCGTCTGGCATGTCCCGGGTGACAACCTCATCTCCGGCACCTACACCAGCCGGGATGGCATCTTCGGATGCTTCAACAAGATCTTCGAGCTGTCGGGCGGCAGCTACCAGCCTCAGCTTCTGGACGTCCTGGCCGACGACAACTACACGGTGGCGCTGCTGCATGCGAACGCCCGGCACGGTGAAAAGGTGCTGGACCAGGACTATGCCTTCATCATGCGTATCCGCGACGGGCAGATCGCCGAGTTGCAGGAAGCCTGGACCGAAGGGCCGGCATGGAATGAATTCTGGTCCTGACCGGCCGGCGAAGCTGCGGCTCGGGGTGGGGTGCGCGAGCCGTCTCCTATGGTGAAGCCCATGCCCGTCAGCTACCGCCACATAGCGGGCGTGAGCCTGGAGCGCCTGGCCGCACTCAGCGATGGCATCTTCGCGGTGGCGATGACGCTGCTGGTGCTCGGTCTTTCGGTGCGGGCCAATAATGCGCTCCATCCTGCCCGGCCGCTATGGGCGCCTGGCGCACTGACCTCCGAGCACGTGGTCTGGGATGTGCTGCGCCGGCTCGCGCCGCACCTGCTCACCTACCTGATGAGCTTCCTGACGCTGGGAATCTTCTGGGTTGGCCAGCAGACCCAACTCGGCCAGTTCCGCCGCAGCGACCGCGACCTCACCTGGATTCACCTGGCGTTCCTGCTCGGCGTCTCGCTGATGCCGTTCTCGACCATGCTGCTCGCCGACTACATCACCTACCGCATGGCGATCGCGGTGTACTGGCTCAACATCGCGCTGCTCGGCGCGCTGCTGTATGCCGGCGCACGGTACGCCAGGCGAGCGAGGCTCATCAAGCAGGACGTCACCACCGAGATGACCGCGGCCAGCGAACGGCGGATCATCGCCTACCAGGCGCTGTACGCGTTCGGCGCACTGCTGTCGGTATTCAGCCCCTACCTGAGCATCGGGTTCATCGTCGCCGTCCAGCTCAACGCGGCGATCACCCCGCGGATCTGGCGGCTCGACCGCTTCTGAACCGGGCAGGCCAGGCGATCAACCCAGCCGGCCCGCGCATATCATCCGCATCTGCACGGCCGTCAACGCGCCCGAGCTCAACCGCACGGCCGTCCATATCGGCGGTTCGTGATCACAGTTTCGGTCGCCGTCGGTTACGGCGCCGGGCCTGCCGCCATAGCGACCTGGCTCCGCCTGGCCCTTGCGGTCCGGCCAGGCGGAGTCTTTTCGGGGCACTCAATGCCTACCGGGCGGCCCCGGAGAGGTAGGCGGCGACGATGTAGGTGGCATGCCGGTCGAGACTGCCGCGGGCACGGTCATAGCGCATCGTCGTGCGCGGATCGGCGTGCGAGGCGGCTTCCTGCACGTCCCGGAGCGGAACCCCGGCGTCGAGCGCGGCGGTGATGAACGCGTGCCGGAGCGTGTGCGGCCCGACCGGCTTGATGATCCCGGCGCGGCGGGCCACCCGGCGCACAACCCGGGCGGCGCCGTGCCGGTCGAGTCGCCCTCCATTGAGTGCCAGGAAGATTGGCCCTTCCACCCGCTCACCGGCGGCCAGGTCGATGGCCCGCGCCGTGCGGGGTGCGAGCGGGATGGTGACGACCTTGCCGCCCTTGCGGGTGATAACAAGCGTCCGGTGCCCCCGCTCGACGCCCAAGTTCTCGATGTTGGCGCCAGTCGCTTCGGAGACCCGCAGCCCGTTGAGCGCCAGCAAGGAGATCAGCGCGTGCTCGCCCGGAGAGCCCAGCCCAGCGGCAACCAGCAAGGCGCCCAGCTCGTTGCGATCCAGCGCGGTGGCGTGCGACTCGTAGTCCAGCCGCGGTCGGCGGACGTGGGCGGCCGGGGAGTGATCGAGCAGGTCTTCCTCCACAGCGTAGCGGTAGAACCCGGCGATGGTACACAGCCGCCGGGTGATGGTCGCCCGGGCGCGGCCGCGGGCCTCCAGGCCGCGGGCGAAACACTCAATGTCGGCCCGGCGGGCCTGGAACAGGCGCAGGTGATGCTGGTGGCACCAGCTCGCATACTGGCGCAGGTCCAGTTCGTAGGCTTCGCGGGTCAGGCCGCTGTAGCCGGCCAGGAAACCAGCCAATGCAAGTCGCTCGGTGTTGGTGAACACCGGAGCGGCCGGGGCGAGCGCAGCGGATGGGGTCGTGGTGGTCATCGGGCACCTCCCGGGTCGAGCTGAGACCCGGGAGGCTGGGCCGGCCAGGTCCCAGCGGCGATGATTCACCTCACCGTCAATCCGCCTGGGAGATCACGCAACGTCACAAGAGGCTGTCCCAACCGGCGCAGCAAACTCGCCCGGAAGCACGCCGGAGCGCCGATTACGTATTCGGTCCGGTGGCCGGCGGTTGCGTGCGCGATGACGTGCAGATCATCCGGATCTGGGTGCTCATCGTGTGCTCGCTGATCCCGAAGATCTCGGCCAGGTGCAGCTGGTCGAACCCGGTGGCTATGGCCTCGGTGAGCTGGCAGTCGATCCGCGGCCGTTCGACTGTGGCGGGCAGGCCGCGCAGGCTGGTGAGGTCGGTGGTGCTCACGGGCCCGTGGTGCAGTGCGGTCCCTTTGCTGATCAGCAGGTGCGGATCGGCGGTGCGCGCCCACCGGCGGTGCCGGTACTCGAGCCACTCGCGCAGGATCTTGCCGGTCAGCTCGCCCATCGGCCGGTCTTTCCCGGCGAGGCGCAGCCGCCGGCTGGCGAGTTCGGCATGCCGAGCTGCAGTGCCCGGATCGCGGCGGGCCTGGCCGTGTGCAGGGCGGCGAGGACGATGCAGACGAGGGCCTGCGGGGTGGCCGCCGCGGCGATGGCACCCTGCGGGGTGCCTGGCGTCCAGTGGCCGCCAGACCGGCAGGGCGCGCTGCCCGAGCGTGATCCGGTCGCCGGGTTGCGGAAGATCACACCGGTCTTCTTCGCCCAGCTGAACAGCGAGCGCAGCGCCGTCACCGACTCGTACCGCTCGTGGCCGTACAGGTCGCGTCGACGATAGGCGGCGGTTCGATTCCTGCCACTTCCACGCAAGACGCTGACCAGCGGATATTCCTGCACGCGCATACCGTCATACCAGCGGTCGGCAATGGTGATGACGATCGTCCAGAGTGCGAAGCAGGTCCGGCTCGACGAGTCGATTATTCGTTGCGGGCGACTTCAGGCCCGGTGATCCGTCCGATGAGCGGCAGAGTGGAGGCGATTATCCCGAGGGAGGCGATGAGCCCGGCGGCGAGGAGGATGTAGTAGACGGGTCTTGGGGGTTGCAGCGTTTCGCCGAGCTCGGATTGGAGGAACAGCGCAGCTGCGAGGAATCCGATGCCGGCGGCTAGGAACGCGACGATGAGAAGTGGAACGCCGGCTTCGAGCGCGACTACCCGTCGCAGTGCCTTGAGAGAGACGCCGGTGAGGCGGAGGAGGCTGAAGGGGCGTTTGCGGTCGGCGACCCCGGCGGTCACGCTGACGGCCAGGCTGCAGCCGGCGACGACGAGACTGATCAGGATCACAACGTTGGTCAGCTGCTGCAATTCGGTGATGGTCCGGGTGTTGGCCGAGTTGATCTCACTGAGCGTGGTCGGAGGTCCTTGACCCGGCAGGGCGACCTCCAGGACGGTGCGGGCTCGTTCGAGGGCAAAGCTCGACCGGTCGGTCTGTACGACGATTCCGCGGATCGGGAGGTTGCGCAGCTGTCCGGGAGTGACGGCGGCCGCGGGCGAGACACTTTGGGCCAGAGTCGAGTGACTGGTGACCGTGCTGCTGTCGAGGTTTCGCGTGATGGTGACGACTCTGGCCCCGGACGGGCAGCGGCCGATAGCTGGCGTCCTTGCGATCTGAGCGCAGAGGGCCAGCACGTGATAGGCGGCAGTGCGCGGGCCCTCGCCGCTGGCGGGCAGCCCGTAGAACACCGCCACGCCCTGAACACCCGAGACGGAACGCGGCCGGGCTGTCAGGCTGGCGGGGACCGGCGTGGTGGATACCGGCTGTCCGGGGGGCGGGCTATTCCCGAACTGGTCGATCAGAGCGTTAGTGGCGGCAGGACCGCTGGTAGCGCTGTGGTCGTCCAGGATCGTGGTGATCACTCCGACCGACACGCTGGTCACGAAGATGGCGATGATGAGTCCGGCGATGGCCCGGAAAGCGGCTTGCGGGTTGTCCGAGAGCCGCCGCCCGGCGATGAGTACGGCCGGCCGGCTGGTGCGCCGGGCCATGAGGCGGGAACCGAGCATGGTGAGCCAGGGCCCGGCGATGACGAGCCCGGCCATGATGAGCAGGAATCCGGAGAAGTAAACCAGGATCTGCGCGCCGGTGCCTTCGGGCGATCCGGCCGCGGCGAAGTAGGCGAGTTCAGCGACGCCAGCAGCGAGGGGCAGAAGCCTATAGGCGCGAGGGGCAGGCGGGGTAACCCGGCGGGTCACTCCGAGCGGGGAGATCTGCACTCGCCGCATGGCGATTCGCGCCGCTGCGGCTGCCGCGATCGGGACGCCGAGCACGGCCAGGACAGTGTTGACGGCATTCAGTGACAGGTCACCGGGAGCGAATGGCTGACCGGTGAAGGGGACGTTTGTCAGGGCCGGACGGAGCAGGAAGAACACGCCGAAGCCGACGGCTACGCCGCCGAGGGCGGCCACCGACGCTTCCACCGCCGATATCACCGAGACCTGGCGTGGCGAAGCGCCGACGAGCCGGATTGCGGCGAAGCGCTGTTCCCGGCGCGCCGCCGACAGGCGGGTGGCGGTGCCAATGAACACGAGCACCGGGAACAGCAGCGCCAGCGCCCCGACAGCGAAGATGACCTCCAGCGTGTTCGAGTCAAAGCCGTTGGCTCCGCCGCTGTGGCCGGTGGTGGTGTTGATCTCGGTGACCTCAGCGGCGCCCGGAACTTTGGAGAGTTGCGCTGCGCTGTGGCCGACGATGATGATCAGCGAATTCGGTGCCGGCAGCGCCGCGGAGCCAATGGTTCCGATCTGCCGGCCGGGAAAGCGGTCGCCCAGTTCAACGGCGGCAGTGGAACGAAGCAGTGCGGTCAGCGCGGGGGATGCGTAGAACTGACCAGGTCCTGGCAGATGGGAGATGCCGGGCGGAACCGGTGAGTCCGGCCCGGTCGCTGCTACGTCGACCAGGTCAATTGTCTGGGTTCCGAAATGATCGGTGCTGTACAGCCACCACAGCGGACTCGCGGTCGGTGCGCTAGCCGATCCCGCTCCGGGGTTCGGCGCGCCGGGGGCGCCGGACGCCGGGCGCCGGGCCGGAGGTTGACGCGTGGGTGCTGAAAGGCGCCGCACCTGACCCTGCCGAGCCGCCGACGGCTCCGGGCAAGCCTAGCTGCCCGTGTCCGCGGAAGGCGCCGGTGTTCAGCCATGCGGTGCGGGCGTTCTGCGCATTAATCGCGTTTATGCCGGACAGGGCGATCAGCAGCAGGCCGACTCCGAGCCCGACGGCCGCCACGGTGACGGCGAGCCGGACGGCGGCCTCTTTCCCACCGCCGAAGGTGAGGCGAAGACCGAGGCGGATCACGGCACGACTCGTTCAGGTGCGAGCGAGGTCACCCGTCCGTCGCGGACGACGACCTCGCGGTCGGCGTAGGCCGCCACCCGCGCCTCGTGGGTGACCAGCACCACGGTGGTGCCCTGCCCGCGGGCGGCCGCGACCAGCAGGTCCATGACATGTTCGCTGCTGATCGAGTCCAGCGCGCCGGTCGGCTCGTCGGCGAAGAGGACCGTGGGGCTGGCGACCAGGGCGCGGGCCAGCGCGACGCGCTGGGCCTGCCCACCGGACAGCTCGCCGGTCCTGCGCCGTTCCAGCCCTTCCAGGCCTAGGCGGTCGAACCAGGCCCGGGCATCTCGGAGGGCAGCGTCCCGGCGGGCGCCGCCGAGCGGCAGCGGCAGGGCGACGTTCTCCTCGGCGGTCAGCTCCGGTACGAGCTGGCCGAACTAGAAGACGAAGCCGCAGTGATCTCTGCGCAGCGCGCTGCGTGCCTCCTCGCCCATGGTGTCGACCCGCCGGCCTGCGAACCAGACTTCACCCGAATCGGGACCAGGATGCCGGCCAGGCAGTGCAACAGGGTTGACTTGCCCGACCCGCTCGGGCCCCTCACTGCGAGGATCTCCCCGGCGGCGACCGCGACGCTGGCGCCCCGAAGCGCCGGCGTCGCACCGAACGAGAGATGCACGTCCCGAGCCTCGACGGCATATCCCCAGGCTTCCGGCACGGCGGGAAGGCGGTCGGCAGTCATTGATTCGCTCCGTTCCTTAGTGGCTGCCCAGGCGATCACCGGGCCGCCGTGATGGCGTCTTCCCTGGGGCGCCGCAGGGCTCGCCGACTTTGCTCAGCCGGCCACGAATGCGCCCGGCGGCACGCTGGTGACGGCCCGCCTCGCGTCCCCTGCCAGTCCCGTTCCAGGCGGGCAGCACGCTCCCCGGCGACGCGCGCGAAGCCTTCAACCCGGATCCACGGCCCCGGTGTACATGCGAGGTACACGGGAAGCGTGCGCCAGGTCGACGGCAGGTGCATCGCGAGACGGGTTCAGCCGGTTGCGAATGCGGTGGCTGCCGGTCCGGCTGGGGCAAAGGTGGCGGCTGGTTCAGGCGGCGCGGCGGCGAACCAGCCAGATGGTCGCGGCGATGAGCAGCACTGACAGCGCGAGCAGCCAGCCGCCCTCGATCCACTGGAAGGGCCAGAACCGGCTGGCTGGCTGGTAGCTGGTCCATTGCGTGTAGCCGTGCTGGGCAAAGCACTGCACGGGGCCTAGCGACGGCTTGACACCGGGCGCAGAGGCAGGGCAGAGCCGCTCGAAGAGGTTGATGGCCTGCGCGCCGTTGGCCGGGAAACGCGAACCGTCCTTGGTCAGCCACTGGCTGATGATCCACGCCGAACCAGGGGGGTTGAAGAGGTTCCTGGCGAGCAGCGGCGTCAGGTAGTGCTGGCGCAGGAACGCCCCGGCGGCGAAGGCGAGGCCGGTGCAGGCGGCCAGGGTGGCGGCCATGGCGGGGACGACGCGGCGGATGAGCATGCCGGCCAGGGCGCCGATGGCGAAGGCGGCCAGCGTCCAGGCGGCGAAGGCGACCCCGCGCAGGTCGAACAGGCCTGGACTCAATGGGGACAGCTCGGTAAAGGACAGGGCCTGGTTGCGCGCGGCGAAGTAGGGCTGGTAGTACCAGGAGAGCAGCACGCTGATGGCTGCGGCAGCGGCGGCCACCACAACGGCGAGTGACACCAGCTTGGCGAGCGTCCAGCGCCACCGGCCGAAGGCCTGGGTCCAGGCGTACCGGAAGGTGCCGGTCTCCATTTCCCGGGCCAGCACCGGCGCCCCGACGAACGCCCCGATCAGCGCGGGCACTGCCAGCAGTACGTAGCCATTCGCCAGAACACCGTTCATCTGGTTGACGCTGAGGAACAGCTCACCGCAGACAGGTGACGTTGCCGGGTGGCACGCCGTCGCTGCGGCGTAGGCGTGGTGCATGTGCAGGCCGGCGATCCACACGTACACCGCCAGCGCGCCGAGGAACACGGCCACGCCGGTCAGCGCGGAGCGGTGCTGCCGCCAGGTGACCCAGGCCATCCGCCGCCACGGCAGCGGCCGCAGGCTCGCATCCTCTTCCCGGCGGGCGGGCATGGTCAGTGTGGTCATTTCGTTACCTCCGATGGTTCGGCGTCCCGGCTGCGGGCCGGGCCGGGCAGCGCCGCGGCGCCGGGCTCGCGCAGGTAGGCCAGGGCGAGTTCTTCCAGGCCGACCGGGTGGGCTTCCCAGCCCGGCGGGACCGGGTCGTCCGCGGTGGCGCGGACCAGCAGGTGGGCCTGTGCCTCGCCGCGGTGCAGATGCACCACCGGCCGTTCGGCATACCTTTCGGCTTCGGCGGCGGGGCCGGTCAGCATGCGGTGGGAGGCGAGCAGGTCGTCGACCTTGCCGGCCACCTGGACCCGGCCCCGCGACAGCAGGATGAGGTAGTCGGCCACCCGCTCGAGCTCGGCGAGCACGTGCGAGGACAGCACGACGGACACGCCGTCGTCGGCCATCGCCGTCAGCACGGTGGCCATGAAGTCGTGCCGGGCGATCGGGTCGAGCATCGCCACCGGCTCATCCAACAGCAGCAGCCGCGGCCGGCGGGCCAGCGCCAGGGTCAGCGCGAGCTGCGCCTGCTGCCCGCCGGACAGCTTCCCGGCCTTCCGCTTCAGCGGGATGCCCAGCTCGCCCAGCCGGGTCTGCGCGTAGTGCTGGTCGAAGCGGCGGTTCAGGTTGGCCGTCAGGTGCAGCATGTCGGCGGCGGACAGGTTCTTGTACAGCGGCGTGTCCTGGGCGACGAACGCGATGCCGTCGAGTGCGGCAGGGGACCCGGCGGGTAGGCCGCCGAGCACGGTGACCCCACCCGCGGACGGCGCGGCCAGGCCGACTGCCAGGTTCAGCAGCGTGGTCTTGCCCGCGCCGTTCGGGCCGACCAGCGCGGCCACATGACCGGCGGGGATCGCCAGCGTGCATTCGCGTAGTGCCCACGCGCTGCCGTACCGCTTGCCGAGGCCGCTGGCCTCGATGATGTTCATGCGACACCCTCCGTCGCGCCCCTCGCCGCGCCGCCGCTGCGGGTGCGGGCCCCGTTGCGGCGCTCATAGAAATCCCGCAGCGCGCTGGTGAAAAGCGCCACGATTCCGTCCTGGTCCAGCCCGGCGCCGTCCGCGGTGGTGAGCCAGCCCGACAGGGAGCGGCGCAGCGCGGTCAGCTCGGGCAGGGCGATCTGGCTGAGCGTGGCCTGGATGAAGGTGCCCTGGCCTGGCCGGCCGGCTGTCAGGCCCTTGATCTCCAGCTCCTTGTATGCCTTCAGCACCGTGTTCGGGTTGATCGCCAGCGCGGCGACCACGTCCCGGACCTTGGGAAGCTGATCGCCAGGAGTGAGGTAGCCGAGCCGCAGCGCGTGCTCGACCTGGTGCACAAGCTGCAGATAGGTCGGCACGCCCGAGCCGGGGTCGAGCCGGAACTCGATCGGTGATGCCGGTGGGCGCGTGCCCTCGGCCGGCGCGTTGCCATCATCGCCGGGCGACGAGACGCCAGGCGCACCGTCGGCTGGGCTGACACCTTTAACTATGGTCATATGACAAGAGTACATTAAACAAGGTCGCCGTCAAGTCAGCGGCGGCAGCGGACACGTGTCAGTGTCAGCCGTGAGCATCACGGCATGAAGCTGCGGCGGCCGCGGGGTGACGTCCTCGGTGACGGCGGCATCACCCTGGTGCGCAGCGGCCAGCTCGATCAGGACGTGTTTCGCGCCGACGCGATGCGCTACCACGGCGTCTATGGAAGCTACGCAATCACTGGCCGGTGTTGAGGGAGGCCCGCGATCTCTGCCGATCCGACGCGGTGTGATGCTGGTGGCGGGGAATGGCCAGGCCAAGCCGGTCGTGCGGATCGTGGCCGTCGACGAGGACGGGCAGGTGCCACTTCACCGTCCTCGCAGGATGACCGGAAAAGAACCGCCAACTCATCGGCCGCGCCCTGGCGCAACCGCCGCACCACCGGCCTGGCGGGCTCCCGCAGACCCGATAACGATCTCCGGCCCGGCGACGAGCAAGCCGAGACACGGGTTCGGGTGCTGACCCGTTAGGCCCACCCAGTGCCACCGACGCGCGCAGCGCCCGCGGCAGGGAAGGCCGGTGCATGATCTGCGGGTCGAGGGTCTGGACCTGGGGAGCGATAGCCACTATGAAGGGCCGCGAGCCGGTGTGTGTGCTGTGCCTCGCTGGCAGGGTCCAGCGGTCGTGGGCGCCCGATAATCACCGTGCTCTCCACCCGCCGGCCCGGGAACTGCTGCGCCTCCGCTGCAGCACACGCGACGACCTGGGGAGGGACAGGCACCTCATCCGAGCCGCGCCGATCGTCCCGATCTGTAGGCCATCGCTTGCGACGGCCTTGAACCGCAGCCGACGCCATATCGGCGGATACGGCGTCTAAGCCGACCCGACCCCGGTCACGCTTTGTCACAGAGCTACTCGTTCGGCGGTTCGCAGCCACGTGACCATATGCGCGTCATATGTGAACGTCACCAGGGGATTCCGGCCGACCCAATCCGATGACTGAAATTCACCGAGAGTGACGCTCCGCGCTCGCGACGCTGCTCAGAGCGGGCACGTTCGACACCCAGAGGCTGTATCGCCAGCCGTCCTGGGTCTCGAACAGGCTCAGCTGGGCACCAGGGTGCGGCCGCTCACGGCGGGCGAAGACCCGCAGCGACTCCGGCCAGCCGTCCAGCTGGTCACCGCCCGGGCCTTCGCGCAGCAGCCCGGTCAGCTCGGTGACGTGCGCTTCTTCCACCCAGCACCGCGCATGCCCGCAGGACCGGTCCGCGCAGGCGGCACCGGTCCGGCGCTCGCGCACCTCCCCGCGCTGATCAACGGCGATCTGCCAGGCCTGCGCCGGGACCAGCCGGATCGCGGCACGCTCACGGGCGCCGAGTTCCCAGCCGACGGAGTAGGTCAGCTGGTGCCCGGGCCGGGCGGCCAGCTGATCGAGGCGGGTGATCAGCCCGTGGCCGGCCCCGGCCCCGTCCGCGGTCACCATCAGCCGCCGCCGGAACTTCGGCGGCAGCGCCGCGATCGCGTCACCGAGCACCTGCATATGATCGGCGGTCGTGTTCGATCCGGCGCTGCCGCGGCGCATCATCGCGGCCAGCGGCTCATCGGTGTTGTCGCAGTACCCTAGCAAGGGGTGATGGCCGAAGCCTTTGAAGTTCGGCTCCGCCAGTTCCTTGTCCGAGTGGGCCGGTGTGACCGTGGCGTCTAGCCGGATGCAGGTCACCCCCTCCAGGACCTTATCTGCGATCCGCACGCCGGGCAGGGCGCCGTGGCGGGCCTCGATGGCCGCCCAGGCCTGGCGGCGGGCGCCGTTCACCGCCTTGGTGATCCGGGCCAGCGCCCGCGGGCCGCCCGCGGCGATCTCATCGAGCGTCCGCCAGGTCGTGGGCACCGAGGCGACCAGGCCGAACAGCTCCTTCTGGTCTGTCAGCACCCGGAAGTCGCTGATCACCTCGCTGCTGTCAGCAATCGCGCAGGCCAGGTCGGCGGTGACCCGGCCGCGGTCGTGGATCAGCAGCCGCGGTGAGGCCAGCGCATGTGACAGGCCCCGGTCAGCCCGGTCTTGTCGGCCAGCCGGCGCAGCAGGGCCAGCCCGGCGTGCGACACGACGCCCTCGCCATCGGCGGTAACGTCCAGGGTCTTCGACCACCCGGTAAGGTTCACTTTTGAGGTGCTCCTCGAACTTGCGTTGATAAGCGCTTCAGCACTCTTATCGTCCCAGTTCAGGAGCACCTTTTACGGTCGACGCGCCGGTCAGCTCAGCATCCCGGATGAAAAGCCAGGGCTAGGCGTGTGTGGGCCTGTGTGGGCCTGGCCGTCGTGCGGACGCGGGCCGAGTGCCGCGGGCGGGGCGATGCTTGGGGCATGAAAATGAACGCCATGATCGGGAAGTTAGGGGCCGTTTTCGCGGGGTCCCGCGGTGACTCGGCCGGCTTGATGGCCTATGGGATAGCGGCGTTGGTGGCCTGGCTGTGGTTCCCCTACCTGGCGCTGCTCATCGCGGGCGCGGTGGTCGCCGCCGCCGGGGCGGTGTCACTGGCCGCGGACCTGCGCCGGGGCCGGGCCTGGCATCAGCAGGATGTGCTCCTGCGCAAGCTGTGGATAGCGGTCAAGCGCATCCCGTCGGGGTATGTGCTGGCCGACCCGGACACCGGCGAGCTGCTCAGCGCCGAGCGGGAGAAGGGCTGGCTCACCCTGGCCGTCACCGACCCACCCGAGCCCAGCCGCGCCTCGACGGTCACCCGCTACATGGTCGGCAGGTGGGCCGCCCCGAACCCGCCGCCGCTGTACCAGCACTTGGCGCCGCTCGATGATCTGCCGCCCGCCCGGTAGCGGCTCCGCAAGCAAGCATGGCTTGCGGACTTCAACGCCAAGGCTGGGGCGCTGGAGGTAACCACCGGCGAGATCCCCGCGCTGCTTGACCAGGTGAACCGAGCCGAGCTGCCGCCCTGACCGGAAGGTGCTACCAGGTTGACCGTGGCGAGGGTGGCGAGGTCAGTGAACGTGCCCGGGGAGTGGTTCGCGGGGGTGAAGATCTCGCGGAGCTGTTGTGGCGGCACATTGGGCAGGTAGCGGCGCCGGAACTGGTGCCGCGGGTGGTGGAGTTCTTCGGGTCGGCGTTCTTGCGCGGCACGACGGTGTTCGGCTTGGTCGAATTGGTCAACGGGCTGGGCATCGGGGTGTTCGACGGTGGGCGGGCCGAGCTTGGCGGCTTCCGGCTGCGGGATCTGTTCCGGGCCGCCCGGGCAGGTGGGGATAGCGTGGCGTTCCGGCATATGGCTTACCAGGAACTGCTGGCGGCCGAATACCTGCGCACGCGGCCGGTCAGTACCGCCAGCGGCATGCCGCCGAGATACCCGGTGATGGTGGTGGCCGGGGTGTTGAAGTCGCCGTGCCCGTCTAGCCACACGACCGCTATCTCACCGTGCCGGCGCTGCAGCCCGGCGACCGC
>WNGR01002772.1_pt1 | contig 19186 bp, 17 predicted proteins | sample 5407581 | NCBI WGS metagenome assembly WNGR01 (sample SAMN13153383, study PRJNA577476) | soil metagenome | isolation source: 80 cm soil or saprolite under Garry oak tree replicate 2 | place: USA:California | collected 2016-06-15 | reverse complement strand
CGGCAGATTCTCGAGGTCGTCGTGTGGAACAACGAGCTGCGTCCCGCCGTGGTGGAGTACCTCCGCACGTCGATGAAGGCGCTGATCGTGGACGAGGTGTTCGATGGCGACCGTCTCGATCTGGGGATCGTCCATCAGGCTGCGGCCGCGGGCATCCCGTCGACGTTGATCGGTGACCCCTGGCAGGCACTCTATGAGTTCCGTGGCGCACGGCCGGAGCTCGTGGCCAAGATCGTCACGGACCTCTCGTTCGACACGTTGCCGGTGACCCAGTCGTTCCGCTTCGAGACGCCGGCGATGCAGCAGCTCGCGCGGGCGTTGCGCGACGGGGAGGGGGTCACGGTGCCGACCGGCGCGACTGGCGACGTCGAGGTGGTCCTGGCCGCGTGGTGGAAACCACTGTGGGGCATCGCGGACAAGGTGTTGCCGCTCGCGTTCGGCCAGATCAACAACCGGACCGACGCGGCCATGGCGGTACTGCTCGAGCCGCTCGTGTCGAGCCACTTCGGGCACGTTCCGACCCGTGGCCCGGAGGCCGCGCTTGTGCTCGGGCTCGACCCGGAGATCCTCCGCGGCGACCCCGGTGTGTTCGCCCCAGTGCTCGACCGTCTGGAGGGAGGGAGCCCGACGGACGCGACGGCGGCGCTAGCGCTACTCCGGACCACGCTGGCCAACATGGGCAGCCGACCGATCCGGAAGATGAAGGAGCCCGATGAGGCAGACCGGGTCCAACTCCTCTCGGCGCTGGGGCGCCGCCTCGGCAAAACACACCTGATTCCGGGGATGACGATCCACCAGGCCAAAGGACGGGAATGGGCCAGCGTCGGCGTGCACCTGGTGCCGGACGAAGCGCACCACTTGGCCGCGGGGTTGTCGCAGGAGCGACATTCGGATCGGGCGTTGTACGTGGCCCTGACCAGGGCCAAGCGGAGCGTGCATCGGGTGTGATCGGGCCGATGACGCTCACGCCAGGCGAGAGGTGGGCGCGAACCCTGATGACTGCGGCCGACGGATGAGGCTGAGTCGCCCTCGGCGGCCGAGCGGCCGGCCCACGCACCTGGTGGTCCTGAGATGGTCTGACTGCGAACGATGGACCGGTACGCTACTGCCCGTGGTGGATCCTGCCGATGAGTATCTGGCCCGCGAGGCCAAGGCGCGCATCAACATCGACCGGCAGCTCGTGGCGGCCGGCTGGGTCTTCCAGCATGCCGACAAGGCCAACCTCAGCGTCGGCCGCGGGTCAACGATCATGTGACGTGCACGGATGACCGTGCTGGTCGTGCGCCGGGGGACCGAGCACGTGGCCCGGTGCCCTCGCGCTTGGCGTTGGTCAATCTCGCCCAATCCTCGGGGATGCCGACCCTGGCCATCGCCTTCATCGCCGTCGCCACTGGTTTCGGCGGCTCCGCCCTACCGGAAAACCGCGCGGCCGATGGCGAGGGAGTCGTGCGCCGCAGCAGCCCGGCGTCCGTAGGGCTTGGCGTCCGAAGGACGCGAGCGAAAGCTGATGTGATGCCAATCACGATGCAATTTATCCGCTAGCGGATCCGGCGGCGGCCCGCGTCGGGCTGCGCCCCGGAAGGTCCGGCGCGGCTCCCGGCCGCCTGGGACGAGTTCACGGTGACCGAGCTGGCGGCGCTGCTGGCCGAGTCCCGCGGGGCGGCGGAGGGGCTGCTGGAGCTGGCGCGGGACCTGGCGGTCAAGCTGCCCGCCACGATGGCGGCGTTCCTGGACGGGGTGGTGTCGAAGTACAAGGCGCAGATCATCGCGTCGGCCGCCGCGCTGCTCGACCCGGCCGAGGCCCGGGCCGCGGAGGCGCTGGTGCTGGGCCGGGCGGGGCGGCTGACCCCGGGCGGGCTGCGGGCCGCGATCGCCCGCGCGGTCATGGAGGTCGCCCCGGCCAAGGCGCAGAAGCGGCGTGAGCAGGCGGCGCGGGACGCGCGGGTGCAGCGGTGGGCCGAAGACTCAGGCAACGCCGCCCTGATGGGCCGGGAGCTGCCCCCGGCCGAGGTGCTCGCGGCGGACCAGCGGATCACCGCGTGGGCGCGGCAGCTGAGGGCGGCCGGGCTCGAGGGTGATATGGACGTGCTCCGCGCCCGCGCTTACCTTGACTTGCTGCTGGGCAAGGACTCCCGGCCCCGCCAGGACACCGGCCGGCAGGACGGAACCGGGCCAGGCGCCCCGGGAGACGGCAGCCCGGGCGGCGGCGGCACGGGCGGCGGCGGCACGGGCGGCGGCACGGGCGGCGGGTCAGGGCCGGCGGGACCGGCGGGGACAGCGCCCGCGGGGTTCGCCGCGAAGGTGACCCTGACGGTGCCGCTGACCACCGTGCAGGACCAGGCCGCCCGGCCCGGGGAGATCCCCGGGACCGGCCCCGTCGACCCGTGGCTAGCCCGCGACCTGGCCGCCGCGGCCGCCCGGAACCCCAAGACGACCTGGTGCGTCACCGTGACCGACGAGCACGGGCACGCCATCGGGCACGGCTGCGCCAGACCCGAACCCAAGAGCCGCCGCCAGCGAGCAGGACCAGGGCCACCGGGCGGGACCGGGTTCTCCTTCACCGCTGCCGGCCAGCACGGCCCGCCCGGCGGTTACGGCAGCTGGCGGCTCCGCACCCCGGGAAGCGGGCCGGACCTGATGGTCACCCTCGACCCCATCGCCGCCGGGGACTGCGACCACCGGTTCGAGGCCCGGGGCCACGACCCCGGGGTCAAGCTCCGGCACCTGACCCAGGTCCGGAACGCGACCTGCACCGGACCGGTCTGCCGCCGCCCCGCCGCGCAAGCGGACTTTGAGCACAACACCCCCTACGACGCAGGCGGGAGAACATGTATGTGTAATGGGGGTCCGAAATGCCGCCACGACCACCGGCTCAAGCAGCACCCCCGCTGGAAGGCGGAGCAGTTCCCGGACGGCACCGTCCGCTGGACGACTCCATCCGGACGGCAGTACACCACCGAACCCACGCGCTACCCGATATGACGAACCGGCTGGGGTGGCCGGCGGGTCGGCCTAGCCCGGCTGGCCGAGGCGAGCGGTTATCGCCGGGGCCGCCTCGCGCAGCCACGACTCGGCGCGCCTCCGCCCCCGCGCCGGCGCACGACGCTGGCGGGCCACCCGCGCACACCAGCGTCAGCCGCGCACGCGCCCCGTCGCCATCTCAAGCGGTCAGCCGGGCATGCGTCCCGGTTGCGCTTGAGCTAGACCGCAGGCTTGATCAGCGGCGCATCCCGCGTGAACGGCCGGAACCCGACGCTGTAGTACAGCCCGCGTGCCTGTGCGTGCCCCGGCGCCCCCAGGAGCTGGTGTCGCCGAGCGATGCCGGGTCGGTCTGGTATCCGTGCGCCGCCCACCGTTCCAGCGCGAACTCGTCGGCGGCCCGCGGCGCTACCGTGCGCTCGATGTCCGCCGTCACAGCGTCATACCAGCCGATCACTTCGTCAACCAGCGCGGCGTGGCTGGGGTGGACCTGATACCCCAGATAGGCGCCGGTGACGTCCTGCACCGACCCGTCGCTCCGCCTGACCTGGCGGGGGAGATAGGCCCAGCCCCACGCCACCAGCGCGTCGCCGGAGAACCACAGCCGGCGCGGCCAGGTCCCGCCGTCGCAGGCGTGCCCCTTGCCCCAGATCCAGGCCAGCTCCCCGAACGTCGCGTCGCTGTTCACCAGGTCCGGGCGGACCGCGGTGACGCGCTGCGCCAGGCCCTGCATGAGCTGTACGTCCACGGCGGTCACGAGATCGAAGTCACCCATGATGCGCCACAGTGCCAGGATTCCGCAAAGCCGTCGAACGGTTTCTGCGGTCTGGCCACGCCGGCCCGCGGGCCCGTAGCCGGCGGGCTATCTAAGCTGAGGGGACGGAACGCGGCTGATTCCGGGGAGGCGGCCATGGACATGGCGACCGCGCTCGTTGAGCTCGGCGTCACCGAGGCGACCCTGGACGCCGGCGTCAGGGCACGGCTCGATCGTGACGGTTACCTGCCCCTGCCGGGCGTGCTCTCCGCCGGGCAGCTCACGGCGATCCGCGCCAGGCTGGCCGAACTGCTGGCCGCCGAGGGTGACCAGGCCGGGATCGAGGTGCACCAGGAAGCCGGGGCCGACCGGCTCGCCGATCTCGTCAACAAGGGCCCGATGTTCCAGGCTTGCTTCACCGACCCCAGGGTGCTGGCCTGTATCGCGCACGTGCTGGGCGACTTCAAGCTCTCCTCGCTCAACTTCCGCGCCGCGCTGCCCGGCCACGGCCGCCAGCCGCTGCACGCCGACTTCGGCGGCCCGGTCCCGCCCGCCGGCTACCAGGTATGCAACTCCATCTGGCTGCTCGACGACTTCACCGCCGGCAACGGCGCCACCCGGGTGGTGCCCGGCTCGCACAGGAACGGCCGGCCCGCGCGGGAGGCGCTGGCCGACCCGGGCGCCCCCCACCCGGACGAGGTCCTGCTCATCGCGCCGGCCGGCACCGTCGTGGTCTTCAACAGCCACCTGTGGCACGGCGGCACCAGGAACGGCGGCGGTCGGCCCCGCCGTGCGCTGCACTCCTACTTCACCCGCCGCGCCAGGGGCCAGCAACTCGATCAGCAGAAGTACATCCGGCCGGAAACCCTGGCCCGGCTGAGCCCGGCCGCCCGTTTCATCTTGGATGTCCAACCCGCAGGAGCCATATGAACGACTATCCAGCCATGATCGTCCCGGTGAACCACGTCGAGCCGGTGCCGCGCCGGATCCGCGCCTACCTGGGAGCCGAGAAGGTGCTCGACACGACCCGGGCCTTGTATGTCTGGGAGTGGCCGTACTACCCGCAGTACTACGTTCCCGCTGCCGACATCGGCCCCGGCCTGCTGATCTCCGAGGGGCACACCCAGCGGACCGGCCGCGGGTCCGCCGAGCTGCACGGGCTGCGCGCCGGGGAGGCGGACCGGCCGCGGGCGGCCCGGCTGATCACCGAGTCGGCGATTGACGGCCTCCGCGGCACCGTGCGCTTCGAGTGGGCCGCGCTGGACGCCTGGTTCGAGGAGGACGAGCAGGTGTTCGTCCACCCGCGCAGCCCGTACGTCCGGGTCGACGCGCTGCGCTCGAACCGCCCGGTGCGCGTCGAGCTCGACGGAGTGGTGCTGGCCGACTCGGCGTCCCCGGTGATGGTGTTCGAGACAGGCCTGCCGACGCGGTACTACGTCAGCCGCACCGATGTCCGCTTCGAGCACCTGATGGCCTCCGCCACGGTGACCTCGTGCCCCTACAAGGGAACGACCAGCGGCTACTGGTCGGTCCGGGCAGGCGGCACCGTCCACAAGGACCTGGCCTGGTCCTACGACTTCCCCACCCGGCAGCTGCTGCCCATCACCGGCCTGGTCGCCTTCTACAACGAGAAGGTCGACACGTTCGTCGACGGCCAGCCGCTGGACCGTCCGCACACCCATTTTTTCCGAACGGACCCGGGTGCGAGCTGAGGATCTGCTGCACGCGGCGGTGGCTAACAACGCCGCCTGGTGTGAAACCGTCTGCCGCTCGCACGGCTATACCGGAGAGTTCACCACCCGCGTGTGGATCAGCGCCCGCCACGCGCTGCCGTTCTATCCGAACGCCATCACCCTGGCCCCGGACGCCACGGCCGCCGAGACGGGAGCGGGCCAGGACCCAGCCCGGCCGTACGCGGTCAAGGACAGCTTCGCCCGCCTTGACCTGGCTCCCGAGGGCCTGCGCCCGCTCTTCGACGCCGAGTGGATCGCCCGCCCGCCCGCACCGGCCGGGCCGCCGGAAGACGGCCTGTGCTGGGCCGCCGTCACCAGCCCCGGCGAGCTGGCCCAGTGGGAGACAGCCTGGGCCGGCGGCAGCCCCGGTCCGGCACCGCTGTTCCGCCCGGACCTGCTGGCCGGCTCGCGCTGTGCCGTCCTGGCCGGCCGCCGGGACGGCACCCTCGCCGCCGGGGCGATCGTCTACACGTCCGCCCGGGTGACCGGGATGTCCAATGTGTTCGGTACCGGGCTTGCGGCCGGCCTGCTGTGGATCAGTGCCGTACAGGCCGTGGCCGCGCTCCGGCCCGGCCTGCCCATCGTCGGCTACGAGTCCGGCGCCGACCTGGCCGCGGCCCGGCAGGCCGGATTCCAGGTCCTTGGCCCGCTCCGCGTCTGGACCCGCGGCCCGGCCCCGTGACGCGGGCCCGGATCAGCCACCCCGCAGCTCAGCCACCCCGCAGCTCAGCCGTTCCGGAGCTCAGCCGTTCCGGAGCTGGACCACCAGGGCGTCGGCTTGCTCGATGGTGATCCCCCCGGTGACGCTGGACATCGGCAGCACGCGGCTGCCGCCGGCCAGGAAGATCACCTGATCGTTCAGGCAGGCCCGCAGGTCCGGATGCCGCTCGGCGATCGCGATCTGCTCGCGCAGCATCGCCTCCTGGCGCCCGGCCATCGCCTCCTGGCGCCCGGCCATCGCCTCCTGGCGCCCGGCCATCGCCTCCTGCCGGGCGGCCATGGCCGGCACCACACGCTCCTCGTAGGCCCGCTTCACCCTGCGGCCGATCGCCTTGCCGACGAACTTCGCGGCCGCGCCCATGACGATGCCGGCCACGGCGTCCTCAATAGAGTCGTCGCTGCTGGTATCCCAGCCGCTGGACGACCGGCCCGGACTGGGACGCCGCTGCCCGCCGGTATATCCCGGCGGCGGTCCCTGCCGTGATCCCTGCGAATAGTCCGGCGGAGGCGGAGGCGGAGGCGGAGGCGGAGGTGGCGGAAGGGGAGGCGGCGGCGACGGAAACCCCGACGGCGGCTGCGGCGAAGGAAAGCCCGATTCCGGCGGCGAAGGAAACCCTGTCGACGGCGACGGTGCAGGAAACCCCGTCGATGGCGGCGGTGCAGGAAACCCCGTCGATGGCGGCGGCGCGGGGGACCCCGACGGCGGTGGCGGCGCGGGGGACCCCGACGGCGGCGGCGGCGCCTGGAATCCAGGTGCGTACTCGCCCAGCCGCCCCCGCGCCATCGCCGCGAGTTCCTGCACCGAATGCACCGCGGCGGCACTGCCGCACCGCGGGCACACCGCTCCTACCTGCCCATAAGTCACGGCATCATTGTGCTCTCCCGGCCGGCTCGGTGGGAAGGCCCCGAGCCGGAAGCCCGCCGCGCGCTATATTCGCGGCGGACCTGCGGGAACCGCAGCCCGCCCGCAAGCGCCCGGCTAGGAACCCTGCTCGGCGCGCAGCCGGGCCGCCGCCGCCGTCAGCGCGGTCAGCTTGCCGAAGGCGACGTCGCGCGGCAGGTACTTCATACCGCAGTCGGGGGCGAGCACCAGGCGGCCGGGCGGCACATAGGGCAGCGCCCGCTCGACCCGGGCCCGCACCGTTTCCGCGGACTCGACGGTCAGGTCGTTCAGGTCCAGCACGCCCAGGATGATGGTCTTGCCGTCCAGATCGGCGAGCACCGAGCAGTCCAGGCCGGACTGCGCCGTCTCGATCGAGATCTGATCGGCGCGGCAATCGGCCAGCTCGGACAGGAACGAGTAGCCCGATGGCCGGTCGTGGATGATGGCGGCGTAGCCGAAGCACAGGTGGACCGCGGTGGTCCCCGCCGCCTCCTCGAGCGCCCGGTTGATGACCTTCACCCCGTAGCGGTGCGCTGGCTCGGGGCGGGCCTGCAGGTACGGCTCGTCCAGCTGGCCGATATCGGCGCCCGCCGCGAACAGGTCCCGGACCTCTGCGCCGACCGCCTCGGCGTACCCCAGCGCGAGGGATTCGGTGCTGCCGTAGTAATCGTCTTGCGCCTGCTGTGCCATGGTGAACGGCCCGGGCACGGTGATCTTGACGGTCCGGCTGGTGTTCGCGCGCAGGAACTTCAGGTCCTCCACCTCGACCGGGCGCTGGCGCCGGATCGGCCCGGTGACTCGGGGCACCGGGTTCGGGTGGCCGCTGCGGTCGAGCGCGGTGCCGGGGTTGTCGATGTTCACGCCGTCCAGCGCGGTCGCGAACCGGTTGGAATAGCTCTCCCTGCGTATCTCACCGTCGGTGAGGATGTCCAGGCCAGCCTCCTCCTGGGCGCGGATGGCCAGCGCCGTCGCGTCGCGCTGCGCCTCCTCCAGGTAGGCGGGGTCGATACGCCACAGCTCCCGGGCCCGTACCCGCGGCGGGAACCGGCCGGCCAGCCGGCCCCGGTCGATCAGCCAGTCTGGTTGCGGGTAGCTCCCGACCAGGGAGGTGGGAAACAGCATGGCAGCACCCTACGCCGGCCGCCGCGCCGTCAGGCGATCTTGCGGGCGCCGGGGCCCGGCACCGGGGTGACCTCGCGGGCGGACTCGAGCACGTGCCCCGCCGCGCAGGACATCTGCAGCCGCACCGGCTCGCCGCAGTCGCGGTGCCGGAGCAGGACCTGCGGGCCGGGCGGGCCGACCGCGTACTTGTCGCCCCACTCCATCAGCGCTACCAGCACCGGGTAGAGGTCAAGGCCCTTCTCGGTGAGCCGGTACTCGGTCCGGCGGCGCTGGCCGGTCTCCTGGTAGGGGACCTTGCGCATCAGGCCCTCCGTCACCAGCCGGGCCAGGCGCTGGCTGAGCACCTGGCGTGGCATGCCGGTGCGGCGTTGCATGTCCTCGAAGCGGCGCACGCCGTTGAAGGCCTCGCGCAGCACCAGGAACGTCGGCCGCTCACCGAGGATGCCCACGGTGGCGCCGATCGCGCAGTTAGCCGAGTCGTAATCCAGAATCCAGGACCGTGCCATGCTCACATGCTAAGTCTAGTTGACAGACTCAGCAATCCGGGGTCATCCTGAGTTCATGAACCGAACCCAGGTTGCGCGGACCGAGAGTACGCGGACCGAGATTGCGCGAACCGAGATTGCGGGAACCGGGGGCCGCACCGCCGCCGCGATCCGGCCGGCGGGCCCGGCGGACCTGGCCGCGCTCAGTGACTTCTTCGCCGGGCTATCCGTGGAGAGCCGCTACCTCAGGTTCTTCGCCCCGGTCACGCCTACCTGCGGCCTGCTTCACCTGCTGTCCGGCGGGCCCGCCAATGTCGACGCCATAGTCGCCGTCGAGGCCGGCGTCATCGTCGGGCACGCCATGGCCGCTGACCGGACCGATCCCGAGGACCCCGAAAATCATGAGGTGCGCTGCGGCGCCCGGGCCACCGACGTCGGCGTGGTGGTCGCCGACGCCTGGCAGCGCCGGGGCGTCGGCGCCGCGCTGATGCGCGCCCTGGTCGCCCGGGCCCAGGCCCGGGGCGTGGCGTCGCTGGCGATGGACGTGCTGCCCGGCAACCGGAAGGTGCTGGCCATGGTCATCGCTCACTGGCCTGATGCCGCCATCAGCCGCTCCCCGGACAGCCTCGACATCCGCATCTCGCTGCCGCGCCAGCTGCCGCCGCGACCGGCCCGGCCGCTGCCCGCCAGCCGGCAGGCCCGGCCGCTTGTCGCCGTCAGGAGATAGCATCGCAGACCATGACCACAGCACGCGCGAGGGCTGCGACGGCGGCCGTCGTGGCGCCACGGGACCTGGCCGCGACGCTGCGCGGTGCCGGGCTGACCGAGGCCGACGACTCGGCCCGGCGCCGGGCCGAGTACTCCACCGACGCGTCGAACTATCGTGTCGTGCCGAGCGTCGTGGTCTTCCCGAGACACGTCGAGGAGGCGGCCGCCGCGCTGGACGTCGCCCGGCAGGCCGGCGTGCCGGTCACCAGCCGGGGCGGCGGCACCTCCACCGCGGGCAACTCCGTCGGCTCCGGCATCGTGCTGGACTTCTCCCGGCACCTGAACCGGGTGCTCGCGGTGGACGCGGAGGCGCGTACTGCGGTCGCCGAGCCGGGCGCGATCCTGGACGACATCACCGCCGCCGCGGCCGGGCACGGGCTTCGCTTCGGTCCGGACCCGTCCTCGCACGCGCGGGCGAGCATCGGCGGCTCGATCGGCAACAACGCCTGCGGCTCCCGGGCGCTGAGGTACGGCCGCGCGGCCGACAACGTGGTGAGCCTGGACGTGCTGACCGCCTCGGGGCGCCGGCTCACCGCGCGGCCCATGGGCCGGGACGGCCTGACCGCCGCCGGGCCGATCGGCGCCGCGCTCGACGCTCTGGTCGGAGCGCACCTCGGCATGATCCGCACCGAGTTCGGCCGGTTCACCCGGCAGGTCTCCGGCTACTCCCTGGAGCACCTGCTGCCGGAGAACGGCGCCGACCTGGCGAAGTTCATGGCCGGCACCGAAGGCACCCTCGGCATGATCGTCGGCGCCACCGTGGGGCTCGTGCCGTCGCCGCGGGCCGTGGCGCTGGCGGTGCTCGGCTACCCCGGCATGCCGGAGGCCGCGGACGCGGTTCCCGGCCTGCTGCCGCACCTCCCGGTCGCGGTCGAGGGCATGGACGCGCGGCTGGTGGACGTCTTCCGCGCCCGCCGGGGTGCCGCGGCCGTGCCGGCGCTGCCGCGCGGTGAGTCCTGGCTGTTCGTCGAGACCGCGGGCGACACCGAGGCCGAGGCGCAGGCCGCGGCCAGGCGGCTCATCGCCGACGCCGGCTGCCTCGATTCGCTGGTGGTCACCGGTGCCCCGGCGCGGGCGCTGTGGCGCATTCGCGAGGACGGCGCGGGCCTGGGCGGCCGCACCCCGGCGGGCGCACCGGCCTGGCCCGGCTGGGAAGACGCCGCCGTCCCGCCCCGGCACCTGGGCGCGTACCTGCGTGACTTCGCCGTGCTGATGGCCGAGCACAGCCTGGACGGCGTGACCTACGGGCACTTCGGCGACGGCTGCGTGCACATCCGCATCGACTTCCCGTTCTCCACCGCGCCGGGCCGTTACCGGCAGTTCGCCGTCGCCGCGGCGCAGCTGGTAGGCAAGTACGGGGGCTCGATGTCCGGCGAGCACGGCGACGGCCGGGCCCGGGGCGAGCTCTTGCCCGCCATGTACTCACCCGAAGCCATCGACACCATGGCCGCGGTCAAGGCGATCTTCGACCCGGGCAACGTGTTCAACCCCGGCGTGCTCGTCGACCCGGTGCCGCTGGACGCGGACTTGCGCGTACCCCTGGCCCGGCCGCTGCGCCGCGGGCTCGGCTTCGCCTATCCGCACGACGGCGGCGACATGTCCACCGCGGTGCACCGCTGCGTCGGGGTGGGCAAGTGCCGGGCCGACACGACGGCAGTGAAGGGGGCTGGGGAGGCGGGTGGGGGCGTTATGTGCCCGTCGTACCTGGCCACCCGGGACGAGAAGGACTCCACCCGCGGCCGCGCGCGGGTGCTGCAGGAGATGGCGAACGGCACGCTGGTCAACGGCTTCGGCGCGGCCGAGGTGGCCGAGTCGCTGGACCTCTGCCTGTCCTGCAAGGGCTGCTCGTCGGACTGCCCGGCCGGGGTGGACATGGCCACCTACAAGGCCGAGGTGCTGTATCAGCGGTACCGGCGCCGGCCGCGCCCGCCGGCTCACTACGCGCTGGGCTGGCTGCCCCGGTGGGCCCGGCTGGCCTCGCACGCGCCGGGGCTGGCGAACGCCGTCCTGCGCACCCCGGCGCTGGCCGGGCTGGCCAAGCGGGCGGGGGGCATCGACGCCGGACGGCCGCTGCCGCGGCTTGCCGCGCAGACCTTCCGGGCCTGGTTCGCCGGACGGGCCGCAGCGAAGGCCGGGACGCCGGTGCTGCTGTGGGTGGATACGTTCACCGACCACTTCACGCCCGAGGTCGGCCAGGCCGCCGTGCGGGTGCTCGAGGCCGCCGGGTACGCGGTGGACATCACCGGCCAGCCCGTGTGCTGCGGGCTGACCTGGATCTCCACCGGCCAGCTGGACGGCGCCCGCCGGCAGCTGCGGCGCAGCCTGCAGGCCCTGAAGCCGGCGGTGCAGGCCGGCATCCCGATCGTCGGGCTGGAACCCTCGTGCACCGCCGTGCTCCGCAGCGACATCACCGAGCTGCTGCCGGCCGACCCGCGCGCCCGCCAGGTCCGCGCCGCCACCCGCACGCTGGCCGAGCTGCTGGCCGGTGACGCGGGCTGGGCGCCGCCGGACCTCGGCGACGTGCGCGCGGTGGCCCAGCCGCACTGCCACCACCATGCCGTGATGGGCTGGCATGCCGATTCGGCGCTGCTCGCCCGGACTGGCGCCGAGGTCACCACGGTCGGCGGCTGCTGCGGCCTGGCCGGCAACTTCGGCGTCGAGCGCGGCCACTACGACGTCTCGCGGGCCGTCGCCGAAACCGCCCTGCTTCCCGCCGTGCGCGCGGCCGAGGGCGCGGTGGTGCTGGCCGACGGGTTCTCCTGCCGCACCCAGCTCGACCAGCTCGCCCACGTCAGCGGCATGCACCTGGCCCAGCTCCTGGCCAGCCGCCTGGACGGCAGCCGGTAGCCGGTAGCCGGTAGCCGAGCCCGGGTTACCTGACCGCCTGGACCTGGGTGGTCAGCGCGACGAGGCGCTCCTGCGCGTCGTACACGCTGGTCTGGGCGGTCACCGTCGTCCGGCCCCGGTGCGCCGGCACGGCCACCGCGCGCACCGTGCCGCCGCTGACCGGTCGGAACATATGGCTGGTCGAGGTGATCGTGGCCGTGGTCTTGCCCTCGGGAAGCCCGAGGAACGTCACCAGCGCGCCCGCGGTGTCCGCCAGGGTCATCAGGACTCCGCCGTGCATGACCCCGGCGGAGGTGCACAGGTGCGGGGCCCAGTCCAGCCGGGCGACTACCCGGCTGGCGTCGGCCTCGTCCAGGACGAGGCCGAGTTCCCTGGCGAATGGCATCAACGCGACGAGGGCGTCCAGGTCAGCCGGCATGACAGGAGACTATAAGCCGCATTCGCCGTGTATCAGGCACATGGCCCGGCCCTCTGAACCGGTGACTGGCCCCAAACCGAGGCAAGCCAGGTGAATGGAACAGGGGATCACCATGGCCGCCATACCCATCCGCGCCCGCCTGGCCGCGTCGCGCTGGCCGCGCGCCGCCGCGGTGCGCGCTGCCGCGGCGCTGGCCGCCGCTTTGCTGCTGGCCACGCTGACCGCCGCGGCCCGCCAGCCCGGGCCCAGCTACCCGGTCCAGGCCGCGTTCGCCTCGCCGGGGCCCTATGCCACCACGACCGGAACCGTCGCCGGCGCCTCCGGCAGCGTGATCTACGACCTGTACTATCCCAGCAACTACGCCGCCCTCGGCTTCAAGAGCCCGATCGTGACCTGGGGCAACGGGACCGGCGGGACACCCGGCAAGGTCTCGGCCCTGCTGAGCCACCTCGCCTCGTACGGGTTCACCGTGATCGCCTCGACCCTGCCCAACACGGGCAGCGGCATCGAGATCGACGCCGCCGCCCACTACCTGACCGCCCAGGCCAGCGCCACGGGCAGCGTGTTCCATGGCCACCTGAACGTCAGCGAGGTGGCCGCGATCGGCACCTCGCAGGGCGCCACCGGCGCGGTCCGGGCCGCCACGCACGATCCGGCCCTGATCAAGGCCGTCATGACCTTTTCCGAGCCGAACGCGAGCTGGGCCGCGCCTAACCCCGACTGCCCGACCGCCGCCGACTGCACCGCCGACCCTGCCGCGCTGACCCAGCCCGTCTTCTTCATCTCCACCCACGGCTTCTGGGACTCGATCATCGCGAGCCCGGCCACCCAGAAGGCGTTCTTCCTCAGCACCACGGTGCACGCCGCACTCGGCATCATCCTCAATTCGGACGGGAAGGCCGCCGACCACGCCTCGATCCAGAACACCGCCGACGGCGGGAATCCCGGCGGCTTCCTCGGCTACGCCACCGCCTGGCTCGAATACCGGCTGCGCGGCAACGCCACCGCGGCCGGCGCCTTCACCGGTCCGCACCCCGAACTGGTAGCGAACTCCAACTGGCCAGGCAGCGCCGTCAAGTGAGGATCCGGCCGGCCCCGCCAGCAGCCGCGCAGCTGACGCTTACCTGCCCTGTGATACGCAAGTGCACGCTGGTGCGCTCCAAGCTAAAAGATCATGGATGAAATGGCTTACGCGGAGGATCAGGTACCCATCGGACTCTGGCTCGGGGATGGTGGCGCCGGGCTGGCTGGCGTCATGCCGGATATGACGGGTTTGCGAAGAAACGGGTATGTCTGCCGGGTGCGGCGCGGTGCGGCGCGGTCAGCGGGCTGGGGTGCGTGGGCCCCGCACCCCGATAGAAGGGGTCAAGGGCCCACGCACCCCAGCCCAGGTGCCCGGCGGCATGCGGCATGCGGCCGTGCCCGGCGGGCTGGGCCGGGCGAGCCGCCGGGACCCGAGATTGCCCGGAATAAGCTGGCTTTGTCCGCTAACATGAAGCGGCTGGCTGAGTTCGTGGCCGCCGTTCTCGGACCAGGAGCAGCTGCATGACCACCAGCGACACCCTGGCTCTCAGCGAGGACCAGCGCGCCCTGCAGGACACCCTGCGCGCTGTCCTGGCCGACCAGCTGCCGTCCGCGGAGCTGCGCGCCGCCCTGGAGACCCAGGCCGGCTACAGCCCGGAGCTGCACGCCCGGCTGGCCGGCCAGCTCGGGCTGAGCGGGCTGACGATCCCGGAGGAGTTCGGCGGCCTTGGCATGTCCCAGGCCGAGGCGAGCGTGGTGCACGCCGAGCTCGGCCGCGCCCTGTACCCGGGCCCGTTCCTGTCCACCGCCCTGGCGGCCCGCGTGCTGCTCGCGGCCGGTGACCGCGCGGCCCAGGAGCAGTGGCTGCCGCGGCTGGCCGACGGGTCGGCGACCGCGACGGTCGCGGTCGCCGGCGAGAGCGGCCATTGGGCGCCGGGCCCGGACAGCGTCCGGGCCGAGCAGGTGCAGAGGGCTAGTGAAGCCGGAATGGGGAGGTGGGTGCAGGGCTGGCGGCTCTACGGCCACCGCTGGTATGTCCTGGCCGCCCACGTGGCCGACATCGTCGTGGTGCCGGCCATCACCGAGTCCGGCCTGGCGCTCTTCCTGGTGGAGTCCAGGTCCCTGGGGTTCACCGCCTCCGGGCAGCTGGGCCTCGACCTGACCCGGCGGGTCTGCGTCACCGCGTTCGACGAGGCCCCGGCCGTGCTGCTCGGCCAGGGTGACGCCGCGGCCGCCGCGCTGGGCCAGGCCGAACATGACTTCCTGCTCGCCACCGCCGCCGAAGCCGCCGGCGGCATCGGCTGGTGCCTGGACGCGGCCATCGCCTACGCCAAGGACCGCGAGCAGTTCGGGCAGCCGATCGGCTCCTTCCAGGCGGTCGCGCACGCCTGCGTCGACATGCTCGCGGAATTCCAGGCGGTCTCGGCGGCCGCCAGGTACGCCGCGGTGGCGGCCGCGGACGGCACCGCCGAGGCCCCGATGGCGGCCCACGTCGCGGCCCTGCGGGCCGGCGAGGCCTACCGCGCCGTGACCGAATCCGTCATCCACCTGTTCGGCGGCATCGGGTTCACCTGGGAGCACGACGCGCACCTGTACTACCGCCGCGCCTGGTCGGCCGAGCGCCTGGCCGGCGGCCCGCAAGCGCAGCGCGCCGCTATCTCCGATCTCGCGGGGCTGTAGCGGCTGGCGGTCAGGCCGCCGAAGCGGATGCCGGGGGTACCGGATGCGACGCACCCGCCGTCCCGCCGCCCCGGCCGGGGATCGTGCTGGCGGCGTCGGCGTCGCGGATGGACAGCGAGCACGCCACGGCGCACAGGCAGATCGCGGCCGCTGCCAGGAAGGCGACACGGTAGGCGGTGAGGTTGGCCACCTCGTGGCCGCCGACCAGGCGGACAGGTCCGATGAGGACGATGGCGGTGGTCAGCACCGCCACGCCCACGGCGCCGCCGAGCTGCCGGACCGCGTTGAACATCGTCGATGCCCGGCCGGTCGCCGCCGGGGTGATGGTGGCGAACGCGGCCGCCTGGACCGGGACGAACACCTGCGCTATGGACAGCCCCACGGTGAGCAGGAGCAGCCGCGCCCACCACAGGCTGGTCTGCGGTCCTATCAGGGCCAGCAGGCCGATCGATGCCGCCAAGCCGATCAGCCCGATGGTGATGTGACGGCGCGGGCCGAGCCGCGGGTACAGCACCCGGCTGGCCAGCTGAGCCCCGCCCATGACGCCCAGCGCCTCGGGAAAGGTGCTCAGCCCGGCGCCAAGCGCGCTCAGGCCGCGGCCGTCCTGGAAGTAGAGCGAGACGGCGTACAGCGTGCCCAGGAAGGCGACCGAGGCGAGGACCATGACCCCGTTGCCCGACCGGAACAGGCGGTTCCCCAGTAGCCGCAGGTCCACCATGGGTGCGGCCGACCGCAGCTCGGTGACCACCATGGCCGCCAGCAGCGCGGCTCCGGCGGCGCTCGCCGCGAGCACCTGCGGCTGGTGCCAGCCCAGGTCGGGTCCCTCCGAGACGCCGTACATCAGGAGTCCAAGGCCGAGCCCGGAGAGCAGGAAACCGGCCAGGTCAAAGCGTCCCTGCCGGGCCTGCGGCGGCTGCACCAGGAAGATCGCGCCGAAGGCGAAGGCCGCCGCGCCGATCGGCAGGTTGACGTAGAACACCCAGCGCCAGGACAGGTCGGTGACGAGCAGGCCGCCCAGGACCGGGCCGAGGGCCGGGGCCAGCGTGGTGGGCACGGTCAGGATCGCGGCGGCCCTGATGCGCTCGTCGGGGGGAAACGCGCGGTACAGCATCGCCATTCCGACCGGGGCGAGCATCCCGCCGCCTGCCCCCTGCAGGATCCGGAATGCCACCAGCTCGCCGAGGCTGGAGGCCATCCCGCACAGCGCCGACGCGGCGGTGAACACCGCGATCGCGGCGAGCATTACCCGCTTGCCGCCGAAACGGTCGCCGAGCCAGCCCGAGGCGGGGATGAAGACCGCCAGGCTGACCAGGAAGGCGATCGAGATGCCGTCCACGGCCGTGGCGCTCACCGCGAAGTCCCGGCCGATGGTCGGCAGGGCCACGTTGACGATCGTCGCGTCCAGGATGCTCATGAACATCCCGGCGACGAAGACGACGCCGACCGCTACCTTCTGGCTGATGCGCGCGGCCACAGTATCCTCTCCCCGCGCCTCAGCCCCAGCTGCGGCTCAGCATCCGGCTCCTCCCGCCTGGCTACAAGATCGCGCGTGCGCCGGAAATTCCTGCTCTTACCGAAGGAGAGGACCGCTGTCCGGGCTGCCCATCAAGAACCACCTGGCGAGCGTGCACCTGGCGGCCGCCGCGGGCGGGACGCTCGTGTTCGGTCAGGTAACGATCGCGCGCTCAAGTAGCGGCTGCCTCGGGTCGCCGTCGCGCCGCCGTGCTGGCCATCCGCCGCATGGTACATGTACCAGCTGGTTCACAGCGCTACAGCCCCGTCAATCGGGGTCAGCGGCCCCGCACATCCCCGATGGACGGGTGCGGCCAGCCCGAAGAGATTTATCCCGAACGGACCGGGTTTCCCGCCCGGGCGCCCGCTCGCGCCCTGCGGACCCGAATCCTCGTGGCGGCGTTGCCCAGGCTGGAGTGGCTGGCCCGGACGGTGACCAGGCCCGGCTCGCCGGGCCTGGAGCGGATCCAGGCGGCGCCGGCGCCGCCCGCTGCGGCGAAGTCGAACGGGTTGTCGCCGACGAGCACCGCCGGGCCCTCGACGTCGAAGCTGACCTGGCCCGTGACGTAGGGGCGGGGCGCGCCGTAGCGGTCGACCGCGCGGAACGCCAGCCGGGTGGCGTCGACGCCGTCACCCTCGATCGCCGCGTCGTCGGCAGCCAGCCACAGCACGTCCCCGGCCGGGTCCGACGCCAGTGACCGGGAGGCGACCTGGTCCGCGCCGAGATAGCCGTCTATGCGCAGCTCGGGCCGGGACGTGCCGTCGACCGCGCGGAAGTCGACGAAGGACGGCGGGTGTCCGAGGTGAGGGTAGCCGGCGGTGTCGGGCGTGACGGTGGCGAAGTGCGCGCCGCCGACGTACACCTCGAGCCGGTCCAGGTTCGCGCAGATCATCGCGGCCGGCAGGGCGGTGACGGGGGAGACCGGGCCGAAGTCCCAGTAGAACGCGGGCGCGATCACCGGGCGGACCCGCGGGTCGGCCTGCGCCTGGTAGATGGCGGTGCCGGGCTTGAGGATCCGGAACTCATCGACCACGCCGGTGTACTTCACGCCCCGGTACTGGTTGCCGCTGCCGGACGGGTAGTCGAACCCGGACCAGGCGAGCAGGCCGCAGTAGCGGTCGTCGGCGGCGGCGATGTCGTGCACGCGCCCGTGCGCGGTCGCCTGTCCCTGCTGGACCGCCTGGGGGTCGGTGCGGCGGTAGTAGATGGCCGGGCCGGACAGCGTGCCGACTGCCTCGCTGACCAGGTAGGGCTTGCCTGTCCCTGTTACCGGCGGCTGCAGGACCGGCTGCTTGAGGCCCGCCGCGTCGGTGACCGAGGAGTAGTCGTCCTCGGCGAACACGTCCTGCTGGTAGTCCGTGGTGAGGCGCAGCCCGGCCATCGCGCCGGCCGTCGGCCGCGAGTCGTCGAGGGAGTGCGCGAGCTCATTGGTGCTGGTGTAGAACGCGGTGTCGTTGGGGGTCTCGTTGAGCCGCGCGCCCCAGATGATGATCGACGGGTGGTTGCGGTCCCGGACGATCATCTCCCTGATGTCGCGGTAGGCCAGCGCCAGCCAGGCATCGTCGCCGAGGTAGCCCCATCCGGGGGCCTCTTCCCAGGCCATCAGCCCGAGCTCGTCGCAGGCGTCGTAGAAGGCCTCCGACTGCGGGTAATGCGAGCAGCGCACCATGGTGCAGTTCAGCTCGCGCCGCATGATCTCGGCGTCCCTGGCCTGCACCCGGGCGGGCATCGCGCCGCCGGCGAACGGGAAGAACTGGTGCCGGTCCACGCCGAACAGCTTGACCCGGCGGCCGTTGAGATAGAAGCCGTCGAGTTCGAACCTGGCCTCACGGAACCCGGTCCGCACCCGCTGCTCATGGACCGGGCGGTCGCCGGCCACCAGCGTCGCCGCCACGGTGTACAGCTGCGGCCGGTCGGTGTCCCACAGGCCGGTGTCCTCGAGCCCGGACAAGGTGACGGTCGCCGTCACCCGGCCCGCCCCGGTGATCACCACCGGCACCCAGGACAGCGGCGTCACCGTGTGCGGCAACGTCACCGCGGCCAGTCCGCTGTCGTCGAAACCCGGCAGCTCGCAGCCTGCCGATGCCGGGCCGAACAGCCAGCCGCGGTTGAACGAGACGGCACCCACTGCGGCTCCCTGCCCTAGAGCCCGTGACCGTCCGCGGCCAGGGTCCGGCGCATCCCGCGCTGCACCGCCTCGATGAGGTAGGGGCGCAGCCGCGCCGCCGGGACGATGGCCTGCACCGAACCCACCTTGCGGG
>WNGR01002771.1_pt1 | contig 19187 bp, 21 predicted proteins | sample 5407581 | NCBI WGS metagenome assembly WNGR01 (sample SAMN13153383, study PRJNA577476) | soil metagenome | isolation source: 80 cm soil or saprolite under Garry oak tree replicate 2 | place: USA:California | collected 2016-06-15 | reverse complement strand
GCTATGTCCGCATGGTCAAAACATGGGAAAACGGGGAACAGGGAAACGACGGAACGGAGAGGACGCCGAGGCGTTCTCAATGAATGTGGAGGTTCTGTGGCAACAAATGAGGAAGAGGAACAGGAGCTGCACGTTCCACGCTCCTGCTGGGCTGAGTTAGCTCTGACACACACCTGGATGCTGAAGAGAGCCTGTTTCGGCCTGCCTGATTGGTAAATAGGCTGAAGGTTCGGACGCAAATGCTGGGTCGAGGACCCCTTGTCCGAACCTTCAGCCTATTTACCACTGATTTGTTTCCTGGTAAATTGGGCCAAATATGCACGGATTTTGAGGTGAAATGTAGGAAATCGGCACGAAACAGAGGAATCGACCATTCAGAGCCTGGGAAAACCGCTCCCCATCTGGGGCATCAGCATCGAATGTGGTACATAACCCGCTCGCGACCTCATGAGGCGTCCAAGTCGTCTGGATAGTGTCTTTCCAAGGCTGCCAGACGAACTGGCTGAGACACGAGAACCGTGAGACAGAACGACAGGGAGAACCAGGATTCATGCAACAAGCTCTCCTCAGCCTGGAGAACGGTTCTCGTCTTTCTCATCGGCCAGCGCGATCCTGCGCCGCTTCCCGCAGCCGGTGCATGTCGCGCATCGGGGGGACGCCGAAGAGGCTTTTGTACTCGCGATTGAAGTGGGAGGCGTCGTGGTAGCCCACCCGATAGGCCGCACTTGCCGCGTCGAGGTCTTCGCCCAGCATCAGACGGCGGGCCTCCTGCAGCCGCAGCCGCTTCTGGAATTGCAAGGGGCTCATCGCCGTGACGGCCTTGAAGTGGTGGCGCAAACCCGAGACGCTCATGCCTAGCTCTTGTGCAATATTCTCGATGCGCAGTGGCTGGTCGAAGTTTTGACGGAGATGCCCGACCGCTCTGGCGATGCGGGGGGTGTAGCCCCCTGAAGAGCAAGGTGACGGAGCCGGCCACCCTGCTCTCCCAGCAGGAGTCGGTAGATAATTTCCCGCGTGATCAGCGGCAGGAGGACCCGCGCTTCGGTCGGGGAATCCAGGAGCCTCGTGAGCCGCACGAAGGACTCCAGCAGGTGCCCATCCACCGGGCTGACGGCGATGGCCCTCACATCAACATGATCTCTCGGCGAGGCGTGACCGGCCTCCACCATGACTTCATCGACGAGGATGGGGGCGAGTTCCAGGCGCAGACTGAGGAAGGGCCGCTCCTGCGAGGCTTGCAGGATCCGGCGGATGGTGGGCAGCTCGGCGGTAGCGAGCAGATACTGTGAGGGGTCGTAGCGGTAGCGGCTCTCACCCAGAAGGACCTCCTTGCTCCCCTGGGCAATCACGCACACCGATGGCTCGGCCATGCCGTGACCCAGCTCCAGAGGCAAGGAGTAACGGTACAGGTGCAGCCCTTGGAGCGGCTGGGCGGTCCCATCTTGGCGCATGGCCCGCGCAATCCGTTCCACCAGTTCCTCGCGGTTGGCTTGCATCCGCTCGGCCTCGCGTTCTGCCTGCTGGTAGTTCATGACATCCATAGCAACCTCTTCTCGTGTTTCTCCATCGCTCATCTGAAAGATTTGCAGAATCAGACAATGATTTTCCACAATTATTCTACCATCCGGTGCGAAGGCGCGTCTATAATTACCACCAGAGAGAGAACATGCTTCTCTGCTTTGGCAGGTAAGCTGGACTTTTCTTCAAGAAGGGACGCAGCTGCACTGCTTGGTTGGTCTGTCCAGCCCTCAGCGGCTTTCACAAGCATACGGGCATGCATGCACATGCCTTTCGCCAGATCTTGAGGCTCTCACTTCACTGAGAACCGCAAGAGATGGATCGTGAGGCCTCATGCGTTCCCAAAAACGATTCTTCAACGTGGAGGACTTGAGAACATGGACATCACAAGAAGTGGCTCGCAACCTTCCGGCAAAGGACCGGCCGAGTACTTCACCGGCGCCGTGCGCGTCGACCCCCTGTTCGAGGCACCCGATCCAGCACGCGTGCGCGGCGCCAGTGTCACGTTCGAGCCCGGCGCCCGCACGGCATGGCACACCCACCCGCTGGGTCAGACCCTGATCGTGACGGCTGGCTGCGGGCTGGTACAGCGCTGGGGCGGCCCGATTGAGGAAATCCGGCCGGGTGACGTGATCTGGTTTCCGCCTGGTGAGAAGCATTGGCACGGTGCCACGGCAACCACGGCCATGACGCACATCGCCATCCAGGAACAGCTCGACGGCAAGACCGTCGACTGGATGGAGAAGGTCAGCGACGAACAATACCGGACGGCCGAAGAATAGGAAATCGTGATCAGGAACGTCTGGTTCATCGCGCCAGGAACTGGAAGCTTCCCCCGCTTCGTATGTGATTCTGCTCGCCGTGCAGCGACGCGGCACCAGATGGAGGAGAACGAGCCATGCCCAGATTACGATGGGGAATCAAGACAGTGCCACAGCATACGACCTACGACGCGCTGCTCAAGGTCTGGCAAGACGCTGACAGGACGCCCGCGTTTGAGCACGCGTGGCTCTTCGACCATTTCGCACCGATCCAGGGCAGCTTGGATGGCCCATGCTTCGAGGGGTGGACGCTGCTAGCGGCACTGGCGGCGCAGACTTCGCGCCTGCGCCTCGGTCTGATGGTCGTGGGCAACACCTACCGCCATCCCGCGGTCCATGCACATATGGCCGCCACGGTGGACGTGATCTCCAACGGTCGCCTCGATTTGGGCATCGGCGCCGGCTGGAATGAGTACGAGCACCAGAGCATGGGCATCCCACTCTACACGCCCGGCGAGCGCATCCGGCGCCTCGGCGAGGCCTGCGAGATCGCTCAGCGGCTCTTCACGCAGCATCTCACGGACTTCGAGGGGCGCTACTACCAGCTCAAGCAGGCCCGCTGCGAGCCAAAGCCGATCCAGAAGCCGTATCCACCCTTCCTTATTGGTGGCAGTGGCGAGCAGCTGACCCTGCGTGTCGTAGCGCGCTACGCCGACGTGTGGAACTCCATGCCCACCGACGTGGAGGAATTCCGGCATAAGGTGCGCGTGTTGCACGAGCACTGCGCCGCCGTGGGCCGCGATCCCAAGCAGATCGAGCTGTCGGTGCAGACGCGGGTCAACTATGACGACCTATCGGCGACGGTCGCGAAGCTCCAGCCGCTCGTCGAGGCCGGCGCGACACACCTCGTCCTGATGCTGAACTACCCATACCCCGACGGTATTGTCGCCCGGCTGGCCGACGAGGTGGTTGGGCGGGTCGGTTGACGAGCGTGCAACCAGCATGTGTGGACGCCTCTCCCGGACTATTCAGGGGTGCCGCCCAAAGGGGCATGGTCAACGTAGTCGTCACATCTGAGGATAGAGCGTGGCTTGGGCTTATTGAGCCAGTGGACTATTATCCAAGAGAAGATCCGGCTTTGGTAGGGCGTGGGACCTGCCTGCTGACAACAAGACGAGGAGCAAAGGAATAGGAGAATCTATATGCGAGGAGCCATTCTTCATGCCCCGGGTGATGTGCGCTATGAGGAGCGTCCCGACCCGATGATCATCAAACCGACCGACGCCATCGTCCGCACTGTGGCCACGTGCATCTGCGGATCGGACCTGTGGCCCTACCGCGGTATCGATGAGGTCACTCAGCCCTGGGCGATCGGTCACGAGTACTGCGGCATCGTGGAGCAGGTCGGCAGCGCCGTCACCTCCGTCAAGCCCGGCCAATTCGTGATCGGCGGGTTCGTGGCCTCCGACAACACCTGCCCCAACTGCCGCGCCGGAGTGCAGACCAGCTGCCTTCAGGGCACCGGCTACGACGGCTGCCAGTCGGAACTGATTCGTATCCCGCTGGCCGACGGCACGCTGGTAGCAACCCCCAAGCTGCCGCCGGAGGACCTCATCCCGAGTCTCCTGACGCTGTCGGACGTAATGAGCACCGGCTGGCATGCCGCCGTCTCGGCCGGCGTCAAGCCGGGCATGACGGTGGCTGTCGTTGGCGACGGCGCGGTGGGGCTGTGCGGTGTGCTGGCCGCGTCCCAGCTGGGCGCCGAGCGGGTGATCGCCATGAGTCGGCACCAGCCGCGCCAGCAGCTGGCCCGCGATTTCGGGGCCACCGACATCGTGGCCGAGCGGGGTGACGAGGGCATCGCCCGCATCAAGGAACTGACCGACGGGGTGGGCGCCGACGCAGTCCTGGAGTGCGTGGGCACCGGCGAGTCGATGCTGCAAGCCCTGCGGTCCACCCGGCCCGGCGGGATGGTCGGCTGGGTCGGTGCCCCCCACGGGGTGGAAGTCCCGATCCAAGACTTGTTCTGGCCGAATGTGGGGCTGCGCGGCGGCCCGGCACCCGTGCGACACTACCTGCCCGACCTCCTGGATCGGGTCTGGAACCGCCGGATCGACCCGGGAAAGGTGTTCGACATGGTGCTGCCCCTCGAGCAGGTTGCCGCCGGTTACCGCGCCATGGACGAGCGCCGCGCCATCAAGGTGCTGCTGCGCCCATAAAAGGAGGCACGCCAATGACTACGTGGACGAGCGACGAGTTCACCAAGATCGGGGCAGCCGAAGAGCTGAGGATCGCGTTACTACGAAGTGACGGCACGCTGCGAAACCCGGTGACGATCTGGGTCGTGCGCCACGGCGACGACCTCTACGTCCGATCCGTCAACGGGCGCACCGCCGCCTGGTTCCGTGGCGCCCAGGCGCGCCACGAAGGTCGGATCTGGGCTGGCGGCGTCGAGAAGGATGTGCGCTTCGAGGAGGCTGGCGAACTCAGCGACGAGCTCGATGTCGCATACCGCACTAAGTACCGTCGCTACCCATCGAGCGTCGTCCGCATCACCAGCCCTGTGGCGCGATCGGCGACGCTCAGACTCGTGCCTCGCTGAATGACCCTTTTGATCCGGAGACCACTTGACAGTACCATGGGTGAAATCAACTACCAAATCACGCAAAAAGGCGAACCGTTCAAAGGTCACGACGTATCGCTGAACAGCCTGTCCGATCTGATCGTAAAACTGGCGCTGAACCCGACGATGGAAGTGCGCCGCAGCATTAGGGTGAGCCGGAAGTAAATCAGGAAAGGCAAAAACAATGAGAATCACTGAAACAGCACTCAAAAACCACGAGGAACTGTTCCCGAATCGCAAATCAACCTTGATGGTGATCGATCCAGAAATGATTGAGGTCTTCGACAATTTTGCTTTTGATGAAGTGCTTGCTTATGGAAATCTGGATACCAGAACAAGGTTGATGGTCATTCTAGCATCCATGATTGCCAGCCAGGCTTTGGGTGAATATAGGGTGATGCTGGGTGGCGCCCTGAATGTAGGGGTAACCCCGGTTGAAGTCAAAGAAATCGTCTATCAGGCTGTACCCTATGTGGGAATTGCCAAAGTGTACGATTTTCTCCATGCCACCAATGAAATCCTGGAGAGCAGAGGCATAAAGCTGCCACTGGAAGGACAATCCACAACTTCACCGGAAACACGCTTTGAAAAAGGCCTGGAATTACAAAGAGCCATATTCGGCGAAGCGATCGACAAGATGGACCAGGAATCACCAGCAAATCAGATTCACATCCAAAAGTATTTATCGGCCAATTGCTTTGGTGATTACGTAACCAGAACCGGCATCGACATCAAAACGAGGGAGCTTATAACGTTTTCCATGCTTCTGTCCCTGGGGGGCTGTGAGCCGCAGTTGAAGGGGCATATCCAGGGCAACATAAATCTTGGAAACACGAAAGACGTATTGCTGAGCGTGGTCACCCAATTGTTGCCGTATGTAGGGTATCCGAGAACCTTAAATGCCATCAGATGCCTGAATGAAGTGGTGCCAGAGCAATAGGATAAGAGCAATCGTCTGGGAATTGAGAAAATATTGTCCGGTGAATCCACGGGAAACAAAAACACATCTGACGAAAAAGTTGTACGTGTTAAGTTCGAAATTGGCGGTTTGGCATATAACCCGAACCGGTTGTAATCATTTACATCTACCAAAAGACAGGAGTTTGAACCATGCAAAAACGCAAACTCGGAAACAGCAACCTTGAGGTCTCAGCCCTCGGGCTCGGCTGCATGGGCATGAGCACCAACTACGGCCCACCCAGAGACAGGCAGGAAATGATCGCACTGATTCGGGCAGCCGTCGAACGCGGCATGACGTTTTTCGACACCGCCCAGGTCTACGGCCCGTTCACGAACGAAGAACTGGTGGGCGAAGCACTTGCTCCCTTCCGTGGGCAAGTGGTGATTGGCACCAAGTTCGGGTTCGAGTTCGATTCCAACGGACGGCGGGGTGGCCTCAATAGTCGGCCCGAGTACATCAAGCAGGTCGCCGAGGGTTCACTCAAGCGGCTCAGGGTCGAGACCATCGATCTGTTCTATCAGCACCGCGTTGACCCGGACGTACCCATCGAAGACGTGGCGGGAGCGGTGAAGGACCTGATTCAGGAAGGGAAGGTCAAGCACTTCGGCCTTTCCGAAGCGTGTGCGCAAACGATCCGTCGCGCACACGCCGTCCAGCCGGTCACTGCCGTCCAGAGCGAATACTCCCTTTGGACGCGAGATCCGGAAGCGGAAGTGCTGCCGACTTGCGAAGAGCTCGGAATAGGCTTCGTTCCCTGGAGCCCTCTCGGGCAAGGTTTCCTCACAGCGCAGATTGATCCCGCCATGGCCTTCGACACCTCCGACGTTCGGTCCTGGTTCCCGCGCTTTACTCCCGATGCCCGCAAGGCCAACCAGACCATCGTCGATCTGCTCAGCCATGTCGCAGCCCGGAAGAATGCGACGCCTGCTCAGATAGCGCTCGCTTGGCTCCTCGCCCAGAAACCGTGGATCGTTCCGATCCCGGGTACGCGAAAGCTGGAGCGTCTGGACGAGAACCTTGCAGCAGTTGCAATCGAACTCACTTCCGACGACCTCCGTGAGATCGATACAGCCACCTCAAAGATCAAGGTGCAAGGAGCTAGGGGGACTGGACAAGAGCGATACGTTTGAGGCTGTTATTGACAGCCATTTCAAAGATCAAGGTGCAAGGGGCACGCTACCACGAAAACCTGGATCAAACGGCCGCTCGCTGGGCGGCTCGAGGAGCAGTAGAGACTATGAGCAAGACCATCGCAGGAAACGTCGTCGTCATCACGGGCGAAAGTCTCGGGCTGGGCGAGGCGACCGCCCGGCTGCTCTCGGCTCAGGGCGCAAGCGTCGTGCTGGGGGGCGCGGCGCCTGATCGCGCTGCCTCACGGTGAAATGCTGACGCGGAAGAGGAGAAAAACATGCCACAGATCGCTATCGTTGGTGCCGGGATTGCGGGACTCAATGCTGCCCTGACCCTGCAAGACGCCGGTCTTTCATCCAGTATCTACGAGGCATCCAGCCATATTGGCGGTCGCATGCATTCCGACGCAACCACATGGGGAGGCGAAATGGTGGCCGAATTGTGCGGCGAATTCATCGATGGCGATGATGAGGTGCTTCACGGCCTGATGAAACGTTTTGGACTCAAAGCTGTCAATCTGGAACACAAAGGCATCCGCCGAAGGCAAAACATCACCTATCTCTCCAATCACTATCGCAGTGCAGAGGAGATCGGCGAGGCACTCGAGTCCATAGCCCCCATCCTCCGTCAGCAAGCGGCAGAGGCGCCGTTCCCGACGACGTACGATTCCTATACCGAGACGGCCTATCGCCTGGATCACCTGAGCGTCTCTGAATGGATCGAGCGCTACGTGCCGGGCGGACATCAAGCACTTGCTGGTCATCTGCTTGATACTGTCTGCACGGGCTTCTACGGCCTGGGAACGAAGGAACAGAGCGCACTCAACCTCGTCTATATGTTTGCCCCAAGCGTCTCTGAGGGCAGTTCAGGCCCTTCAGGACCGTTGCAGGGCGCCCTCAAAATCGTGGGAGGCAACCAGCTCCTCCCGCTTGCCATCGCTGGCAGCCTGCCGCAAGAGCGAATCTGCTTACAACATCAACTGGTGGCGGTCCGGCGCAGCCACGATGAGACGATCACGCTCTCCTTCACCACCCCGCGCGGCCCTCTGGACGTAATCTGCGATCATGCGATACTGGCTCTTCCATTCAGTACCCTGCGACACGTCGATTACAGCCAGGCTGGATTTGATGCCTTGAAGCAAACGGCTATCACACAGCTTGGCTATGGTACGATCTCCAAGCTGTTCTTGCAGTTCGACACACGTTACTGGGATCACGATGGTCCCTGGCCTGGCCCGCACAGCGGCTTGATCATCACTGATCTGGCTCTCCAGGTTCTCTGGGATGGCTCGCTTGGACAAGCGGGGCCGGGTGGCCTCCTTGTTGATTACAGGGGTGGCGCGTTCGGTGCCGCCTACAGCCCACCCATGCCCTACACCACCACCCGTGACTCTGAACTGATCCAGCACTATGCGCAGCGCTGTCTGGAGCAGGCAGAACGCATTTTCCCAGGCATTCGTTCACATTATACCGGGACCGCGGCCCTCAGCTACCCCACAGGCGATCCCTACCTGCGGGGCAGCTATTCGTGCTGGGGCGTTGGACAATATACACGCTTTGCTGGCTACGAACGTGTGCGGCAGGGGCCGATTCACTTTGCCGGTGAGCACTGTTCTCTTGAATACCAGGGATTTATGGAGGGCGCCGCTCGCGAAGGAGCGCGCGCCGCACGGGAGGTTTTACAAGATTTCGCTCCCAACCAGAATTGACAGAGAGGAGAAAAACATGAGAGCAACCGTGTATCATGGACCCGGAGATATGCGCATCGACCAGGTCCCCGATCCCATCATTCAGGCTCCAACCGATGTGGTTGCCCGGGTGACGCATGCGGGGATTTGTGGCTCGGATCTGTGGTCCTATCGTGGCATCGATCACCGTGAGCCGGGAGAGCGCATGGGACACGAGTGGCTGGGGATTGTCGAGGAGGTCGGGGCGCAGGTGCGCACCCTCAAAAAAGGGGATCGCGTGATCTCCCCTTTCCTGATATCGGATGGCACCTGCGAGTTCTGTCGTGCAGGCTTGCCAAGCTCATGCGTGCATGGAGCGCGCTGGGGCGGTGCCAATGATGGTGGCCAGGCCGAAGCCGTTCGCGTCCCATACGCCGATGGCACCCTGGTGGTGGTTCCCCCCTCGGTGGAAGGCGACGAGCATCTGCTCAAGGCCATCCTTCCCCTCACCGATGTCATGGCGACAGGCCATCATGCGGCCATCAGCGCAAGGGTCAGGGCAGGCAGCACGGTGGTAGTGATTGGCGATGGAGCTGTCGGACTCTGTGCAGTCCTCGCGGCCAACCGTCTGGGGGCCCAACGCATCTTTCTCATCGGACACCGGGAACAGAGGCTGAAACTGGCGCAAGCATTTGGGGCCACCGATGTCATCACGACGAGAGAGGAGCAAGCGGTGCAGCGAGTGCTGGAGCAGACGCATGGGGGGGCCGAAGCGGTCCTGGAGTGTGTCGGCACGCTCCAAGCCATCAACATGGCGATTCACATGACCCGACCGGGCAGATCAGTCAGTCTCGTTGGTTTTACCCATGTCAGCCAGGCTCCTGATCTGACGCACCGCTTGTTCCAGAATATTACCATCAGCGGTGGCGTGGCACCTGCGCGCGCCTACCTGCCAGCATTGTTGCCGGAGGTGCTCGCAGGCAAACTTGATCCCTCACCCGTCCTGGACATGACGGTCGATCTTGATGGGGTTCCTGCTGGATACGCGGCGATGGATAAACGTTCCGCCATCAAAGTGATGGTGCTTCCGTAGAGACCAGAGGTATTCTTCCATCAACAAACGATGAGTTCGAATCACCAAAGTTGAGCCGGATCCGAAAAGTGAGCACTTGATGCGAATGGTGAGCAGTCGTGAGCCATCGGAGGTTCGCATGGCTCACGACTCGGTTTGCGTCACTCGACGGTTGTCCATTCACAAAGGAGACCTCTATGGCACAGACAGATTTTCGCACTGCCTGCAGGGCGCCAAAGAAATCGAGATCACCGTGACCGGTCGCACGTCCGGTCGCTCCCTTTCCTACCCCGTGTGGTTCGCCCTGGATGGCGACAAGCTCTATCTGATCCCGGTGAGGGGTTCAGATACCGACTGGTACAAAAACGTGCGCAAGACCCCGACCATCCGCCTGGGGGCCCGTGGGAAGACCTTCACCACGAGCGCCCGTCTGCTCACCGACGAGGCGCAGATCGGCAAGGTCCTTGAGAAGTTCCGAGACAAGTACGGGAGGAACGTGCAGTCCTACTACCCCAAGCTCGACGTTGCCGTCGAAGTCCCACTCGCGTGAGGTGCCAGCTCGGTTCTGGTATGCGCGTTTCACGCTTGAGCGCGATGCGACGCTCAGCGAGCGAGACGTCTCGCATCTGATGCGAGCAGCGAGAGCGCTTCTCGGTGGGGCGACTCCCAACCCAGAACGTCTCCCCTCAAAGGAGGGTGGGAACGCGATGGAAGGGAGAGGTGAGGTGAGCGTGTCTCGTTGCTCGTGTCTTTCGTTGTTTCCAATACCCTTCACCTTCAACTACAACATCGGTATCTTCACCCCTCGTTCCTGCGCGCATTCTCTGGCTTCTTCATAGCCGGCATCGACGTGACGCATCACGCCGGAGCCGGGGTCGTTGGTCAGCACTCGCTCCAGCCGGCGCGCTGCCTCCGGCGTCCCATCGGCCACGATCACCTGCCCGGCATGGATGGAGTAGCCGATGCCCACGCCGCCTCCGTGATGGATGGAGACCCACGTCGCCCCCGATGCCGTATTCAACAAGGCATTGAGCAGGGGCCAGTCGGCGATGGCGTCGCTGCCGTCGCGCATGGCCTCGGTTTCCCGATAGGGCGAGGCCACCGAGCCGCTATCGAGATGATCGCGCCCGATCACAATGGGAGCCGAGACCTCGCCCTTGCGCACCAGCTCGTTGAATGCCAGCCCCGCTTTGTCGCGCTCGCCGTAGCCCAACCAACAGATACGCGCCGGCAGCCCCTGGAACTGGATTTTCTGGCGGGCCAGCGTGATCCAACGTTTCAGTGCCGTATCCTGCGGGAAGAGTTCGACAAGAGCCTCGTCGGTGCGATAGAGATCTTCGGGATCCCCTGAGAGTGCGACCCAGCGGAATGGGCCTTTGCCACGGCAAAAGAGTGGGCGAATATAGGCAGGGACGAATCCCGGAAAATCCAACGCGTGCGTCTCGCCAGCCGCTAAGGCCTGCCCACGCAAATTGTTGCCATAGTCAAACACAATCGCGCCCCTCCTCTGCATCTCCAGCATCGCCCGTACCTGTGTCACCATCGACTCGAAAGAACGCGCGATATATCCCTGTGGGTCGCGTTTGCGTAATGCGTCAGCCTCTTGCACAGCGAGACCGGCAGGAATATAGCCATTGAGCGCGTCGTGGGCTGAGGTCTGGTCGGTGACCAGATCGGGGAGAATGCCGCGCCGCACCAGTTCGGGATAGACCTCGGCAGCATTGCCAATCAATCCAATCGAAAGTGGCTGACCCGTATTGCAAGCCTCTCTCACCTGCGCGAGCGCCTCGTCCAACGTACTGGCCATCTCATCGCAATAGCCAGTATCTAGGCGGCGCTGAATACGCTGTTGATCGACCTCCACAGCCAGGCAAACACCCTGGTTCATTGTGGTTGCCAGTGGTTGCGCACCACCCATACCACCCAGACCGGCGGTCAGCACAAACTTACCTTTTAGGGTCCCTCCAAAGTGCTGGCGAGCCGCCTCGGCAAACGTCTCATACGTCCCTTGCACAATACCCTGTGAACCAATATAAATCCACGAGCCAGCCGTCATCTGTCCGTACATCGTCAATCCCAGAGCCTCCAGGCGACGAAACTCATCCCAGTTACCCCAGTGGGGCACGAGGTTGGAGTTCGCGATCAAGACTCGCGGCGCATTGGGAAATGTGCGAAAAATACCCACCGGTTTTCCAGACTGTACCAGCAGCGTCTCATCGTTCTCCAGATCACGCAGAGAACGTACAATGGCATCAAAAGCAGCCCAAGAACGAGCCGCCCGCCCTGAGCCGCCATACACCACAAGCTCATCTGGACGTTCGGCCACATCCGGATCAAGATTGTTCATCAGCATACGTAAAGCAGCTTCCTGCTGCCAGCCTTTACAGCTAATTGTGCTTCCTCGCGGTGCGCGAACGGTGCGCGGCCCATGCTCCCCTAGCGCCTTTGCCGGGGGATTGCTCTCTTTATCGGGCATAATGCTATTGCTCCTTTCACAACTGGGTACTGCTTTGAGTATTTCTCAAAGAAATTGGTGCATGGAAAGATGATTCAGGCTCTATTTTAGAAACTCTAGAGTTGCTCGTGTGAGTACCTCAACCGCAATAGGCATGGCGTCCTCATCAACATTGAAGCGTGGGTGATGATGGGGATACCTGGCTCCCTTATTCTCATTCCTCGCTCCGACAATGAAGTAGCAGCCCGGCACGGCGTTCAGGAAGTAAGCCATATCATCGCTACCTGACGTCATCACTTCTTCGCCGTTATCCACTTTATCGGCTCCCACGGCCTCTGTTGCTGCTCTCTGTACCACTTCTGTCATCTTCTCATCATTGATACATGGTGGGCAGCTAATATCGGCAAACTCTGCTTCGCAGGTGGCTCCCATAGCACGGGCCACGCCATCTGCCAGTTCCTGAATACGTCGCAGCAACTTCTCGCGATGTTCCTTACTATAGGCACGCATAGTTCCACGCAGTTCCGCTGTTTCTGGAATAATGTTGAAGGCGGTGCCTGCCTGTACCTGTCCAATGGTGATCACCGCAGGGCTGAATGGCGAGGTCTCACGGCTAATCAATGTTTGCAGAGTCGTAATAATATAGGCTGCAATCACAATCGGATCAACCGAAAACTCAGGCATAGCCGCGTGTCCTCCCTTCCCTTTTACCGTTAGCGTAAAGGCATCGGCACTGGCAAAAACCGTACCGGCACGCACACCCACGCGCCCAACCGGATAATCGCTGATCAGGTGCAGGCCGATCACGCCATCCACCCCTTTCATGGTTCCCTCTTTGACCATCGGCTCGGCTCCGCCGATGACCTCTTCAGCAGGCTGGAAGATAAACTTCACATTACCTGTCAGTTCTGCCTGGCGCTTACTCAAAATATCGGCCACAGCCAACGCAATCGAGGTGTGCCCATCGTGTCCACAGGCATGCATCTTGCCATCGACTGTCGAGCGATAATCAATGTCATTCAACTCGTAAATCGGCAGGGCATCCATATCGGCGCGAATAGCAATGGTTTTTGCGCCAGATTTGCTGGCACTACCACGCAAGAGGCCCACTACGCCCGTTTTCGCCACTCCTGTTTGTACCTCCAAGCCTAGTGCCTGTAGACGCTTGGCCACGATACCAGAGGTGCGTACCTCTTCAAAGGCTAATTCAGGATGTTCATGCAGGTCGCGTCGCAACGCCAGCATATCAGGAACAAGTTCATCAATATCACTTTTCAGACGATCAACTTCAGGCATATGCCCTCCAGGATAATTGGGATTCCTGTATCCAACTTTGAACGCAAGAATCAGATAGTAATTTACATGCTCTTATCCTATCATATGGACATGAAATATTGCTTTTGGGACTTTTAGGCTCGCGATAGAAGGAAAATTAACAATGCAAGAAGACAAATACTGGCAAGCTGTACTGACTAGAGATACCACATGCGACGGTACCTTCGTCTATGCTGTGCGTTCTACGGGTATCTACTGCAATCCCTCGTGTCCTTCGCGTCGGCCACAGCGCAAACATGTGCTGTTCTTCGCGCAGCCAGCTGCTGCTGAACAAGCAGGCTTTCGTGCCTGCCAGCGTTGCCATCCTGATGAGGCAACATTGCTTGCCACATACAGCGAACTTGTCCAGAAGGTCTGTCGCTATATCGAAACTCATCTCGATGAACCTTTGACGCTTGCCACTCTGAGCACACAAGTTCATCTTAGCCCATATCACTTGCAGCGCATCTTCAAGGGTATCATGGGTATCACACCGCGCCAATATGCTGAAGCCTATCGTCTACAAGAACTCAAGGCGCAGCTCAAACATGGCGCATCCGTCACCGACTCGCTCTATGATGTTGGCTACACTTCCAGTAGCCAACTCTATGAGCGAACGCCAACTCAACTTGGTATGACCCCTAGCACTTATCGCCGAGGAGGCAAAGACATGTCCATTCACTATACTATCGTCCCTTGTTCGCTGGGCTACCTGCTTGTCGCGGCTACCAGCAAAGGCATTTGTGCCGTCAGCTTAGGAGACAGGGAAGACACACTGGTGGCAACGCTCAGCAGCGAATATCCAGCCGCCATCATCCAGAGTGACAACACGCACTTGCAGCACGAGGTCAATGCTATTCTTGCTCACCTGAATGGTCAGCAGCCCGATCTGGCTCTGCCTCTCGACATCCAGGCCACCGCCTTCCAACGGCTCGTGTGGCAAGAGTTACAAAATATCCCCTATGGTAGCACACGCTCATACAGCGATGTAGCTCGTGCTATCGGTAATCCCAAAGCTACGCGTGCTGTGGCTCATGCGTGCGCGACCAATCCAACTGCCCTGGTTATCCCCTGCCATCGGGTTGTGCGTGAAAATGGGGATATGGGCGGTTATCGCTGGGGGATCGAACGCAAAAAACGCTTGCTGGCGCAGGAACGGCAGCAGATGAGCTAACCGGGAGTCAATTTCCCTCCCTTTTCGAGCAACTTGGCTGTAGTGTTTCGCTCTTTTACACCTTACTATACAAAATATAGCTTTGATATGTATGGCAGAGTTCCATTAAGGAGGGCATCATGGAATTCCTCATCTTGATCATAGCGGCCATCATCCTGGATGTAGCAGCTTTACGTTGGGGCTTTGATAGTACCGATGACATCGATAGCCCTGAGTGGGAGCGAAAACGCCAGTGGTATGCTCTTTATTCAGAGAACATTGTGCAAGCGCAACGTGTGAGAAACGTCCACTTGAACTGAAAACGGTTTTCTGAGGTGAGCGTCACTCTTTTGCATACAGAAGCAGATGTATGGTAGAAGCGGCATTTATGACGCCCGTCCGACTCTGAGAGCTGGACGGGCGTCATAATGAGAGTTAACAAATTAATCCGGCTATGGCTACGTCGTGGTAGCGGCGGCATTGATGACGCCAGTCCGCTTCACAGGTGGGCTGGCGTCATCAATGCCGCCGCTCCCACGACCGTAAGTCTTTTGTTACCTTTCATAATGCCGCTTCTACCATGTCTCTTGAGTCCATACAAAAAAAGTGATGCTCATCCTGATCCCCTTGACTCCCAACTTACAATGGGAGTACACCAGAATTATCTCTTGCATTGCATTGTGATTGAGCATGCCTTTATGACACAAAACTATTTTAGTGTGGCCTATGTTAGGAGGAGAACACCTATGCCAAGTGAACTGATTGAACTGAGTGGACATATCATTGACTCGTGGACGCTGCCGCGTTCCTGGGATATTATTATGGATCGTGGTGGCAACTTTAACGTTGAAGAGATGCGAGTCGGGAAAAGTAAGACCGAGCCGAGCTATGCACGTTTGAAAGTTGAGGCTCCCAGCGATGCGGTACTAGAATTGATCATTTCCGAATTACAACAATTTGGAGCCGTCCTGGTCCACGCTGCGGGTGCTCAGACAGAGGCAGTTGAGCAAAACGGTGTGCTTCCCACCAACTTCTATTCCACTACTAATCTGCCTACCCAGGTACGCTTAAATGGTCAATGGGTTGAGGTTGAAGATATCGAAATGGACGTGGCCGTGGTGATTGATAAAGCTGCAGGGCGGGCTTACAGTCGACCCATGCACGAGGTACGGGTAGGCGACCAGGTGGTTGTGGGGCATGATGGCATTCGCGTTCATCCCTTTGAGCGTGCGCGTGATCGTGAAGCTTTTGCCTTCATGCAGAGTAGTGTCTCCTCCGAAAAGGTCAAAGTTCTGGCTATTCATGAAATTGCCGAGCAGATGAAAGAGACTCGCGCTCGCAACGGGAAAATTCTCTTTGTACTTGGTCCCGCTGTGATCCATACCGGTGCCGGGCGTTATGTGGCCGATCTGATTCGTCGCGGCTATGTGCAGGTGATTTTTGGGGGTAATGCGATTGTAACGCATGATGTGGAGTCGGCACTATTTGGTACCTCGCTCGGTGTCAATCTGCATACCGGCGAACAGGTTGAGGGCGGTCATCGCAACCATTTGAGGGCGATTAACGCCATTCGTGGAGCTAGTTCGCTGGAGAAGGCGATGGAGATGGGTTTGTTGCATGATGGGATTACTTATGAGGCGATGAAGCGTCACATTCCGATGGTGTTGGCCGGCTCTATTCGTGACGATGGGCCTATGCCCGGTGTCATTAATGATATGCAGGAGGCCCAACGGCAGATGCGTAAAGAAGTGCAGGGGGTTGAGATGGCGATTATGGTGGCCTCAATGCTACACGCGATTGCTACCGGTAATTTGCTCCCCGCGACGGTGAGGACGGTGGTGGTGGATATCAATCCAGCAGTGGTGACGAAGCTGGCCGATCGAGGCAGTTTCCAGGCAGCGGGGTTGGTAACGGATGCAGAGTTGTTTTTGAGGGAGTTGGCGGAGGCGTTGGGGTAAGTAAGTGTAGAGGAGTATCTTTTGTAATGGCAGTATCTATCCTGTTCTGGACATAACAGATGATGTTCTTTTAAGACAAGGAATGGGGTTAAGTACTCAGGAGATACAAATGCTGCGTACTATCTGGCAAAAATTGCGGGACCGGCGCATAAATAGAAAGCCGGATTCTTCTGTGAGGCGTCGTTAGCTTTTTTGCCAGAGCATATATAGTCTCTGTGAAGCCCAGATCTAGATGTGTATGATATGATGGATTGGTGGAGGGGTGATGAACTGGTAGACGACTTTGTGAGCGTGATCACCAGTATGGCCGCTCGTATCTATGGACGCAGACAGAGTAAGAGACAGGCCGAAAAAATCAAGCAGTGTGTTGAGCAAGTCATGAAAGCCGAGGATGACGAATGAGCGAGAAGCAGGGCTATCGTGCCGAACTGGACTTGAATAATGAGCAAATCACCCTTGCTCGCAAGCATTGCGGGGCTGCTCGCTATGCGTATAACTACGGCTTACGACGCAAGCAGCAAGCCTACAAAGCAGGTGAGAAGACGCCCTCTGCCATCGATCTCCATCGTGAGATTAACGCTCTCAAAAAGACAGATATCCCCTGGGCTTATGAGGTGAGCAAATGTGCCATGCAAGAAGCCTTGCGCGATCTCGACAACGCCTTTAAGCACTTCTTTCGCAAAGTCGCCTTAAAGAAGCAAGGCAAGCAGAAGGGCAAGTGCGGATATCCAAAGTTCAAGAGCAAGAAGAAAGCCATCGGCGGTGCTCGGTTTACCGGCTCTATCCGTGTCTATCCTGATGCTATCCAATTGCCTCGCATGGGCTTGCTCCGACTTAAAGAGCATGGCTACTTGCCCATGAACGCGCACGTCGGCAGTGCCACCATCAGCGAGAAAGCCGGTCGCTGGTACGTCTCCATTTGTGTGCATGAGGAACAAGTCGAACCTCTACCTGCAACAGGCCCGATTATCGGGATAGACCTGGGCATTAAGACACTGGCAACCTGTTCAGATGGGCGCACCTTCGACAACCCGAAAGCTCTCAGGAAGAAGATTAACGCGCTTAAACGGGCTTCTCGTCAACATTCCCGTAAGAAAAAAGGCTCTCAGAAGAGACGATACGCCCAACGTAAGCTTGCTAAAATGCACGCTCGTATTGCCAACGTTCGCAGAGATGCTTTGAACAAAGCGACCTCAGCTCTCATAGCGAAAACCAAGCCGGAGAGTGAGAGACCGTCTGTGATCGTTCTGGAAGATTTGCATGTATCAGGCATGCTCAAGAACCGCTGTCTCTCACGAGCCATAGCCGATGTTGGTTTATACGAGTTCCGACGCCAGATCGAGTACAAAGCTCGTGATGCTGGCGTCGTAGTGCAATTCGTTTCACGCTGGTTTCCCTCTTCCAAGACGTGTAGCAACTGTGGCACGGTCAAAGAAGAGTTAAGCTTGAGTGAGCGGATGTTTGTGTGTGAGTGTTGCGGTCTCTCTCTAGACCGTGATCTCAATGCGGCCCGTGTGTTAGCCGCGTCGGTGTAGAACAGAACTACCGTGAGTTACACGGGAAGTCACGCCTGTGGAGATCGTGTAAGACCTGGGAAATCTAGGCAACTGGTCGTAGAAGCAGGAACCGAACACGATTTATGGCCTGTCCATAAATGGGTAAGTTTCGGATAACGGTAGAGGTTAACATCTACTAGAAAGGAGGCAGAAGCTATGGAGCATACCAAACGGGCAGAAGAGCGCAGGGAGAAGCTGGTGAAAAAGCTAGCGCCAGAGGCGATGGAGTGGATAGAGCAACGAGCAGTGGAGCTAGCCAGAGCGGATTTGCTAAGTTCCGTCATACGCACAAAGCACATGAATGAAGCGTATGAGCAGTGGAAACATGAGCAGGAGATTAGTCCTGAAGAGGCACTTGCTCATGAGCAGGAAGATGGTGTCTGGCTGGGGAAGATGGCGTATTGCGCTACGATGCGGCCCAATGGACATGTGGTACTGACCGATGAACAGAGCAAGATCCAGTTTATATTTACGGCGCAGGAAGCCTACGATCTCTTTCACTTTCTGCGACGGTATAAGGATGAGTTGCAGCAGAAAGCGAAATAAGCCTCTTACGGTCGTACACCCAGCACGGCAGCTGTGAATATCTCTTGTGTGCCGGTACGGGTATCATTCCAGAAGGGGTGGACGAAGTGATCGTCTACGGCCAGGCCTTGATAATCTCCGATGAATTGGTTTCCTGCACCGTCAAGGGGGGCATCGACCGCCGGGTCCCAGTTTTGTGTAGTGACACGTATATTCGCGAGAAAAGATTGGCCTCTATTTACTGACTGCGCCAGGTAAACATCAATCAACTTGTGAGCTGGGTCGCGGCGTGTGTCAAAGAAGGAGATACTGACGACGCCATCAGGGGCAACGACCATCTGCGGCTGAATGTGTAACGCACCATTGCCAGACGTATCATCGTTGACACGCAGAGGGGAAGTCCAGGTGTGGCCTCTATCCCTGGATGTGATAAAAAGAACATCGGCTTCCTGATGGACTTTGTCTGACCATGTGAGATACAACTGGCCCGTATG
>WNGR01004447.1_pt1 | contig 19189 bp, 20 predicted proteins | sample 5407581 | NCBI WGS metagenome assembly WNGR01 (sample SAMN13153383, study PRJNA577476) | soil metagenome | isolation source: 80 cm soil or saprolite under Garry oak tree replicate 2 | place: USA:California | collected 2016-06-15 | reverse complement strand
AACCGCGACCGGCGACAATTTCGGCGCGGCCCCGCGAGATCAAGTCGAGAGTCGCGAACTCCTGAAAAACGCGAACGGGGTCGGAGGCGCTGAGAACCGTGACTGCGCTGGTGAGACGGATATTCTCCGTGCGTGTGGCGGCAGCGGAGAGGATCACAACCGGAGCTGAGTCGAGGAACTCCGCGCGGTGATGTTCGCCAATGCCGAAGACGTCCAGGCCGACCTTATCGGCAAGCTCAATCTCTTCGAGTAGATGGTGCATGCGCGCCACCGGGCTGAGCGTGAGACCTGTGGCAGGGTCGGAAATAGCTGCTGCGAAACTGTCGATTCCAATCTGCATTTACGTCACTTCTCCAGGACAACTTTCATTTCGATAGATCGGCGCACTACGCCGCTATGTTATCGTTGGCTTAAACACTTTGGATTGACTCCGGTCCCCAGACTCTCGGCGCGCTTCCCAATCTTTTTCAATGTCGTTTCAAGAGCTCGCAACTCTTTCGGGCTCGCATCGGCAAAGACTTTTCTAATTTCGGCGGCGTGTTTGCGAAAAATCGGCGCGATCAATTCTTTGCCTTTTGGGGTGAGCGATACGATCCGCACACGCCGGTCCTCAGGACTCTCGACCCGGCTTACCAAGCGTCTATCCAACAGGCGGTCGACTGCCACACTGATCGAGCCGGGCGTAAGGTACACCTTTGGCCCGATCGTATTCACCGGCAAAGGTCCTTTGTTGAGGAGTGCCTCAAGTATCCGGAAGTCGGTATCGTCGATTCCCGTGTCCTCAAGTCCCGCATAAAGATATTTCGCAGCCGCCTGAAAGGCCTTCCTCAATACCAGCCAACAGTGAACCGGGTCTCGCGAATTCTTGTCCATGACGAAACTATTTTGCACTTTTGTATAACCGATGTCCACAAGAATGTATCTATATCAATAGGATTGGCATCAATGGATATAGGAGAGAGCCGCAAGCAAAAGGAGGAAGTACATGGCAACGGATTCGATCGCAATTTCCAAAGATGTGGAGGCAACAAGCTTTTGGCAGGGTGCAGTGGTCGTTTTGGGACGGTTTTTCTTCGCGCTGATTTTCCTGTTTGCTGCCCCCAATCATTTCACCAAGCAAACCATCGCCTTTTCGGCTTCTCAAGGCGTGCCCTTGGCTTGGATCGCGGTTCCGCTTTCTGGTGTGGTGGCCATCGCCGGCGGCCTCAGCATTTTGCTGGGTTACCGCGCAAAACTTGGCGCCTGGCTCATCGTGCTGTTCCTGATTCCGGTCACGTTGATGTTGCACAAGTTCTGGACAGTAACCGATCCCATGATGGCGCAGATCCAAATGATTCTGTTCATGAAAAATGTCTCCATGCTCGGCGGCGCCCTGCTGATTTCTCAGTTCGGTGCAGGACCGTTCAGCCTTGATGCCCGTCGCTCGCGCTGAACGCGCCTAATAGGAGAGAACCAAAATGCACAATCAAGCTGAACCATGGAACTTTGCTGCCATCAAAACGCCGATCTCACAGGAGGCTCTCGACCAGCTATTTTGCGAAGCGCGGACCCACTCCACGTGGCTTCCTGAACCCGTGTCCGTAGAGCTCCTGCGCAGGGCTTACGAATTGGCGCGTCTTGGGCCAACTAGTGCTAATGCCTCGCCTGCCAGATTCGTTTTTCTAACCACTCCCGGTGCCAAGGCGCTCCTCAAACCAGTTCTAGCGCCCGGCAATGTCGACAAAACCATGGCAGCTCCTGTGACCGTTATCATCGCCTGGGACACGGAATTTCACGAGCATCTTCCCAGGCTCTTTCCACATGCCGACATCCGCTCCTACTTCGTCGGAAATAAACCTCTCATTGAGGAGAATGCCTTCCGCAACAGTTCACTCCAAGCCGCATACTTCATTCTGGCTGCACGCGCTCTGGGGTTGGATTGCGGGCCGATGTCCGGTTTCGACGCAGATAAATTGAATGCGGCATTCTTTCCCGACGGCAAGTGGAAGGTCAATTTTCTCTGCAACCTGGGCTATGGAGACCCAACGAAGCTCCACCCACGCAATCCACGGCTGAATTTTGAGGAAGCATCTGTGATTCTGTAGAGGTCGCAACTCGCCAACAAGCGATCCATCAGCCGCGCGTCGATCCCCCCGTCGGACGCAGAGGAGTTGTTTATGACAAAAGCCCAGTACGAAGTGTTTGAAGCTCTCAATCCCTTTTTCGGAGTCGTCCTGAAAGGCTTGCGGGGACTTGTTGACGGCAAACACTATTTCGACACGTTTGCCGAAGACGCACTCTTCGAATCTCGCTATCAGTTTCCCGGCTGGCCTCCGACGATACGAGGACGCGCCAATCTGATGGCAAGCCTCACCGGATACGGCAAGACGATCAAGCTTCACTCCGGCGACGCACTTGTTGTGCACCGCTCCCGGGATAGTCGCATCGTGATTCTCGAGTACGAAGTGCACGGCACGATTCTTTCGAGTGGAGCACCCTATGACAACAGGTTCATCTCGGTCATCACGATTGAGAACAGAAAGATCATCCATTGGAGAGACTACATGGACTCTCTGGCTGCCTGGACGGCGTTGAATAGTCGCTAACGAATCCAAAAATCCCGTCATGGTCCTCACCGCCCATTGGGACAGATTGCTCAGTGGCAAAGTCAATTCGTATAAGAGGTAGTGATCGCCGCCGCGGATTGCTGTGGCCGGCGAATTTGAGCGTTTATCCTTGGTTGTGTCGGCCTGCAACCATCCGAATTGTTTAGTGCTGCCTTTTAGGTTGGAACTGATCCGACTCGCAGCGTAGGCGACGTGCGAGGTCAAAGGACATAGTTTGGCGATCTGTGTAGCCGACCACCCGGAAGGTGGCCAGACCAGTCAATACAAGCGCGTTTACGCGACTTTCGCACTATGGATAATGTTCTTGCTCGGAAGGCACGCAATATTAGGGCAAGACCCGCCAATATACTTGCGATCGACGACTGCGACGCGATTGCCTTCGCCAGCAAACGTCCACGCAGCGATGGTCGAGCCCGTGCCGCCACCGAGAATCACCAGATCAAATTCTTCCGGCTGCGACTTCTTAAGAACATGGGCGGATGGAGAGGTCTCAGTGCTCTTCATGCGGATTTTCCTTTCCGAGCGACAGGTTCACTCTTGGCTTGCATTGATTTGACGAGATCGGCTGCCGACGCTCCTTCGAGCGCCAGTCCGTAGCCAACTTCTCGCAGGATGCGTTCTTTCAAAGGCTGCATGAAGTGCACGCGTGTGTTTCGCCGCGTTACTTCCGGAGCCTTCAAGTACAGTTCTGCCAATTCCCGCGCTCGGCTTAGCGCTTTACCGTTCGGCACAACCTCGCTAACCACTCCCCATTCGTGTGCAGTGCGCGCCGTCAGCGGCTGTGGGTTCAGCAAGAAAGCCTCTGCTCGTCCTGCTCCAGCGCGATAACTCCAGGTGGTAAAAATTCCATCGCCTGGCACAATGCCTCCGGCGAAGTGCGGAATATCGTGGAAGGTCGCACCCTCGGCCGCCACAATCACACTGGCAAGTAGGGCATACTCAGAGTGCACATGGGCGCGTCCCTCGATAGCCGCGATCACCGGCACGCGTATATTGGCTATGTTTTCCAGAAGCTGAACGCCTTCGTCGTGAACCTGGCTCCAAACGCCGGGATCGGCGACGTTGCCGAAAGACGAAAAATCGATGTAAGGAATAAACTCGCCGCCCGCTCCCGTCAGAATTACGATCTTGTTCGCTCGATCTTGTGCAATCCGATAGAAGGCATCGACAAACTCCGTATGATCTTGTGCCGTGAAAGTGAATGGCCCGTCGTTGCTGTGAAATTCAGCAACCAGGACACCTTCGGAGTCCCGAGTCAGTCTTAAGCTGCGATATGCAGCTAAGTAGTCATCTTGAAGTCCTTGCATAGGATTCTCCTCTCTGTGTTGTCCTGACTGCGTTTACCCGAATGTGTTATTGCGAGGTCAGCACATTGCACTCAGGTGGCTACAACGAGACCACCTGCGGCACGAATGACCTCCCCGGTGATCCAGGCTGATTCGTCTGACGCTAGGAACACCGCCAGGGGTGCGATATCCGCGACGCGACCGAGCCGGCCGAGCGGCGTCTTCCCAGCCAGAACGGCGCCGGCACCACCCTCAAAGGTCCCCGCGGCTACATTGCCTTCGGTTTCTGTATGACCGGGAGCGATGGCGTTGACGCGTATCTTGCGCGGCGCCAATTCGAGCGCCAATCCCCTGGTCAGCGTTTCGATGGCGCCTTTCGTGGAAGCGTACAGCAGGGCTCCCGTCACCGGATGCGAGCCGACGATAGAGCTGAGGTTGATGATGCTCCCGCCGTCGGCCCCGAACCGCTTGATCGCTTCCTGCACGGTGAGAATCGCCCCGAGAACGTTGATGTTGTAGTGGAGATGAAAGCTCTCTTCCGTGATCTCCGCGAATGTGCCGAAGCGGAATACTCCGGCGTTGTTGACCAGAACGTCTAGTCTTCCGAAGGCGGAATCCACCTTGTCGAATAGCCGTGCGACATCTGCCGTCTTGGACACGTCGGCCCCGACCGCGATCGCCTCGCCCCCGTTGTCGGTGATCGCCTGAGCGACGCGTTCGGCGCCCTCACGGTCGGAGGAATAGTTCACGGCCACGCGCGCGCCCGCAGCTCCCAAGGCCGTTGCAATCCCACCGCCTATGCCTTTGGACGCGCCCGTCACTATTGCCACTTTATTAGACAGTCTGCTCATTTTCACCATTGTTCTTGATCCGACTCCCCGTACGCCCGAACGTCCATCGCTGTGAATGGCGCCTCGCGCGCATGAAAATCACGATTTATGCTCCTTATGCTAAAGAGCGTTTTGAAACAGCGCGTCAACATTCAATTTCGCATCCTGAACAAATCGTCGGCACCCTTCCCTTATCGGATTATGGAAGGGTTGCCCGTTGGTCCGCCCGAAAACGGCGGTGACTGCTCGTATCGCCGATTACATTGTGAGGACGGCGCGGAACCGGGCCCTGCCCTCCGCAACGCGTTCGTAGGCCTTGGCGGCCTCCGCCAATGGGTAAGTCTCGACGATCGTTTTGACTTTCCCTTGCGCCACGAAATCAAGAGCTTCGTAGAGATATTCGGGGCCGTTCTGCTGGCTGCCGATGATGCGGATGCGCTTCATGATGAGATCCATCAGCGAAACGGAAAGTGGCTCCGCGTCCGCGCCCATAGCGATCAGCCGGCCGTCTGGCCGTAATCCCTGAATGCTGTCCACCATGGACTTCGTCGAATTGGAAGTGCTGAGGATGATGTCTGCGCCGCCTGCAGCGGCAAGGCTCTTGCCGTCGCGGACGATTTCATCCGCGCCGAGCTCGCGGATCAATTTGTCCTTGTCAGGGGAGTGGGAAATGGCGATGGTCTCAAAACCCGCTGCCTTCGCGTATTGCACTGCGAGGTGTCCAAGGCCGCCGATTCCAAGTACGGCCACGCGCTCGTGCGGCTGGGGATCGGCCCAGCGCAGCCCGCTGTAGACCGTGTAGCCCGCGCAGAAGATCGGCGCTGCTTGCTCGTAGGAAACGTTGTCCGGAATCAGATAGGTTGCGTCGGCATTCATCAGCATGTACTCGGCGTGCCCGCCTTGTGCCTCAATTCCTGTGCCCTTCATGTAGGGACAGAACATTCTGCGACCACGCTGGCACCATTCGCAGCGCCCGCATGTGGATTGAATCCAGGCGGTACCCACGCGGTCGCCCACCTTCCGCGTCGTGACGTCGGGAGCCACGGTAACGATCTCGCCCACTGGCTCGTGGCCTAAGATTCGGGGAAATGGCCCCGGAAAGTGTCCGAGCGTCAGATGTACGTCGGTGTAGCAGATGCCGCTCGCATGCATTTTCACCAGTACCTGATTAGGTCCGGGTTGAGGTTGCGGAACGTCTTTGATCTGCCACGAACTGCTGACAGCGGGAACGACTGCAGCTTTCATAACACTTCCTCCTAACGCACTTCGATGCGAGAGGACTTGCGGTCGGTGCATGATTTTGGACGCCCGAATCGCCAATCGCACACCTCGAGCTGAGATTGACGGCCAATTGTCTGCTGACCGGAAGGTGTTCGGATTCTAGGGTGCGAATTAGTCCTGAGAAGACCACGGACTGTCTCACTGCGGCAAGCTTCGCAATGCCATCTCGACTACGCGTTGCAATTTATCACGGCTCGAGCCGCCCGCAGCCTGGACCGCCATTCCGTAGACGATCGCCGCGACGTAGCGGGCAAGGTCAGCAGGGTTCACGGTCGTCGACAGGTCACCTTCTGATTTCGCACGCTGGAAGCGCCGGCGTAACGCGACCTCACCTGCCGCGCGGCACGCGGTCAGTTCTTGCCGGACCGGATCGGCTGCTTCGTTACAGGCAAGCGCACCTTGCACCATCAGGCATCCTCCGGGATTGCGGGGCGCCGCGTTCAAATCGGCGGCGCCCCGCAGCAGTCGTTCAATGACTGCGCGCGCGGTTGACTCCTTCAATGCTTCTTGGGTGTAGGCTGCCGGCCCATCCAAGTACCGATCTAGCGCTTTGCGGAACAGCGTTTCCTTGTCGCCAAAGGCGGCATAGAGGCTCGGACGGTTGACGCCCACAGCTTTGGTCAGGTCTGAGAGGGACGTGCCCTCATATCCTTTCCGCCAGAACACCTGCAGCGCACGGTCCAAGGCCCGGTCGATATCGAAGGAGCGCGGACGTCCCATCCGCCCTGAGGATTTCTTCCGTTTCATACCTATCTATGATGCTCCTTCCATACCGGTCGGTACAGATATGCTGTAACCTTCCGCTCACTCGCAACATCTGTACCATACGATACAGACATACCGTAGCGGAGACAGAAAACAAACTGGAGAAAAGTCATGAGTAAGCTGGAAGGGAAAATAGCAGTCATCACGGGAGGCAACAGCGGAATCGGTCTCGCTACGGCGCAACGCTTTGTTGCGGAAGGTGCCTACGTGTTCATCACGGGCCGCCGTCAAAGTGAACTCGACGCAGCGGCCAAGCTGATCCGCAAAAATGTTACTGCGGTGCAGGGCGACGTCTCAAATCTCGCCGATCTTGATCGCTTATATGCCACCGTAAAGCAGGAGAAGGGGCACATCGACATTCTATTCGCGAATGCGGGTACTGGGGAATTCGGTCCGCTCGGGGCAATCACCGAAGAGCACTTCGACAAAACGTTCAACGCCAACGTCAAGGGACTTCTGTTTACCGTGCAAAAGGCGCTCCCGCTCCTTAAGGATGGAAGCTCTGTCATTCTGAATGCGTCAATCGTCTCGAGTACAGGATCGCCTGCTCTTAGCGTCTATAGCGCATCCAAAGCCGCTGTGCGTTCCTTCGCGCGAACCTTCACTGCAGATCTCAAAGACCGCAAAATCCGTGTGAACGCTGTTAGTCCCGGCGTGATTCCTTCTCCGGGCTACCGCAATTCCTTGGGAATGACGGAAGAACAGGTCAAACAATACGCAGACAGCGTGGTGGGCAAAATACCGCTCGGTCGCACGGGTACTTTGGACGAAATTGCCAAAGTGGTTTCCTTCCTCGCTTCCGACGAAAGTAGCTACGTCACTGGCATCGAGCTCTTCGTCGATGGCGGCATGACCCAAATCTGACCAGCTTGAACGGCTGGCGTTTCGATGAGATCTCTACCGGCGCCCGAGGCACTAATGTCGTCGATCGGATGCCTCGTGCGCAAGGCCTGCCTCTTCGTTAGGTTGATTCCGGCCTCTCGCTGCTGAGTGACGTCGACCCCAGCCGGGTGTATCTTCTTGAGACGCCCACGTAATTCGGTCGGACAGCGGAGATCCTCAAACGTTGACCTACGTTAGCAAGGCCGGACGGTGATGAGCGGCACGGTCCAAAGAGCAGCCCAGAAGGCGCTAACTGAGCGCTATGAAGCGCCCCTCCGCGTTTCGCAAAACCTCATCTCAATTCGCTCTTCGGAGGAACTCTTCAGGCTTCTCGCCCGCGGGTTGCGCGCGGTGGTGAATTTCTATGTCATAGGTGTCGGCATCTATGACGAGAACGCGCACGATGTATTTCTCAGGTCGTACGGGGAGCCAGGGGCCTCGCTGCGCGCAGCACAGAAGCCGATGGCTATAGCTGGGAGGAAAAGTCACCTTTCTTTCGTTCGTTGCCGGCCAAGTAGCGCCTAACTTTGGGCGGAGTGGTGAACTTCAACGCGTCACACAACATAACAAGGAGGACCCAGAAAGGGCTTCAGAGTGGCAGTTGCAACCTTTTCAAAAATGCGATGTAGCGCGGATCGCCATGCAGGTTCTTCAGTAGAGGCTCAAGTTTGGTGGCGGCCAATCCGGTGTCGTGCTGCACATAAGCCCGGTCCAGCCACTCAAACGCTTTGTCGGGTTCGTGACGGAATGCATAAACCCCTGCGATTTGGAACGCATCATTCCTCTGATATTTGGCAATTAACTCGCTCAAAGCGGTGTCCGACTCCTTCTTCCGACCAAGTGCGTAGTACACAACTGCGTATCCTTGCAAACGCAAACCAGCAAACGGTTCTCGCTCGATTTCGGCCAAAGCATCCTGAGCCCGTCCCTGCGCCAGATAGACAAAGCCCAACAATGAACGGTAAGCAGGAAGATCGGGATTGAGTTCAAATGCCTTCTTGAAGCCCATTTCTGCTTCTTCTTGGCGGCCCATAACAAAACAGATTTGCGCCAACGATCCGCGCTCCACTGCATTGAGCGGATCCAATACAACTGCCCGGCGAGCCAATTCCAGAGCCTCCTCAAAACGGCCGAGGCATGCTACCTGGCGGGAGGCGAAACCTACAACTGCGGAATTTCCCGGGTCGAGGGCGAGAGCGCGCTGTAAGGAAGCACTCGCTCCCGTCCAATCCCAATCGACAAACATCTTGATCCGGCCGATTTGCGAGTGGGCCTCTGCCAGATTCGGATTCAGCGCTAGAGCTTGCTCCACTGCTTCCCGCGCCTTCCGCTGGCCCTCCTTAGGGGTAACAAAGCCGTTGTCGGCTTGGCGAAAGTGGGCCCGGGACAAACCTACCCAGGCCAGCGCGTAGCTGGAATCTAGTTTAATCGCCTGCTCGTAATCGCTTACCGCCCTCTTCAGATCTCCGTTGTTGTCCCGGTCGAAGAAAAAACGTCCTTCCATATAAGCGTCGAAGGCTTCGGGATTGACGGGACGCACGCGAGTCAAATCGGCTTGCTGTTGCGGAGTCAAACGGATTTGGATCTCCCGCGTCACGGCTCTAGCCACGTCATCTTCCAGACTGAGAATATCTCGCGGGCGATAGTCGTAATCTTGAGCCCATAGATGAGTCTGGTCCTTCACTTGAAGAAGTTGGACAGTGACGCGCAAATGGTCCCCGCTCCCGCGGAGGCTGTTTTCCAGCACATACTGAACAGAAAGCTCGCGTCCAATCTGGTCCAAGCGCTGTTCACTGTGTTTGTATCCCATCACCGAGGTTCGCCCGATGACTCCCAACTGTTCTGGGTGCAGCCGGCCCAACTGTGAAATCATCTGCTCCGTCAGACCGTCAGCGAGATATTCCTCTTTAGGATCACCAGTGAGATTCTGGAAGGGCAGTACGGCCAGCATGATTTTTCCCGATCTTGGCGGCGGCACGGCGCGAAAACGTTGCCAGGAAATATAGCCGGCGACAATCAAAACGAATGCAATCGCAGTGAAGGCCGCAGCTATGCGCCAGTGATTCCCGGGTTTCTGAACCGCTCCTTGTGCCCTTGGCAACTCGGTGATGGCTGGCGTGCCTGTTTGCGAGCTCTGGTTTCCGGCCTTTGCCTCGACGGCTATTCCGGGCGTGGAGACGCCGGAGGTAAGAACTTGAGCCTCATCCCGTTTCGGGATGTCCGCACCTTCGGAAGGTACGACATCGGCTGTGAACTGATACCCCTTTCGGCTAATCGTAACGATCAATCGGCTGTCTTCGGAATTGTCAGCCAGCGCCTTTCGCAAGTGCGAAATATATTGCGTCAGATTCGCCTCTTCCACGAAGGTGTCCCCCCACACCGCGTGGAGCAATTCGTCCTTTGTAATCAGGCGGTTGGGGTTTTGAGTCAGGAAAAGCAGGACGTCGAAGGCTTTCGGGGTCAGGGGGACAAGCGATTTTTCGCAGTAAAGTGCTCGTCTTTGAGCGTCTAGCACATACGGTCCGAACTGGTACAAACGACTCATGGCAAAGCCGATAGGTTTTCGCTGGGACTCTTCAGAGTTTTTCACCTTTTTTCAGCGATTTCTTGAGGACTTCCAAAAGGCCTTTCCTGCAGAATGGCACCCCGTCAAGGTGAGATTGACGGCCACATTGCAGGTCGGCAGGAACCCCGAGCGAATTGTAGGCTTCATGCAATTTCGCTGCAAGGAGCGCTCTGTGCCAGCAGGTCGGGAAAGGCAGAACATCGCGCGCCAGAGCGGAGAAACGGCACTCGTGCTTGCCGCCAAAAGCGGAGATGGACAAGCGTTTGAAATTCTCATCAAGCGTTACCAAGGAAGGATTCTAGCCGTTGCTAAACGCTTCACCCATATCCGAGAAGACGCAGAAGACATCGTCCAGCAGAGCCTCCAAAAAGCTTTCGTCCACTTGCACAAATTCGAGGCGAAATCTTCTTTCTCTACGTGGCTAACGCGAATTGCGATCAACGAAGCCCTTATGCTGCTACGCAGAGGTCGCGGTCTGCGCGAGATATCGATCGACGATTCAAGTCGAAATGAAGAAACCACACTCAGGCTGGAGATATCCGATTCACGCACTGGCCCCGAAAGTGCCTTTCTACGGAGTGAGCGGAACCAAATTCTATACGAGGCAATGGATAAGTTGAAACCAGGGATACGGACAGCAATCGAGCTGCGAGACCTTAGCGAGTTATCCATAAAAGAAGCCGCTCGGGTAATGGGGCTCTCTGTCGAAGCACTGAAGGGTCGAGTGTTCAATGGGCGGAGAAAATTGCACCAGGTATTGAAGCGCGAGTCCCTGTCGATATCGGGGAAACAGATCTTGCAAGCGAGCCGTAAGGCGAATGGTCTCTCGCGCCATCAACTCGTCTGCAGTTTCGGCGATTAGTGGGGATCCCGGGGGCACGCTAGTTCGATGGAGACAATTCAACTGCGAAAAGGAGGGACTGAGGTATGAAACTGAAAGACAAGAGAAATGAAACTTTAGAGCTTCACCCCGCACCGATTCAGTTTCACGCACAAGATACCTCCGCAGACCATTCCCCAAGACCCGAGGAAATCAGGCTCCGTGCGTATGAGATCTATATCGAGCGAGGCGGAGTACCGGGCAATGAGCTTGATGATTGGCTGCAAGCCGAAGGCGAACTCGAGAGTGCAGCGCTGCGAAAAGCAAACAGATCTTCGATCAAGGCAGAAACTCAATGAAGCGGCATATGACTTGCACAGGTTCAGTGAGAATTCTCTCCATAATTATTCTGGTGATGATCCAGCCCGCTTCTATTATGCGGGCTCAACAAGAACCGGCAAGGCCCCTCACCTTGGAAGAAGCGGTTTCGTTGGCGCGATCGCACAATCGTGAGTTGAAAGAGGCAGGGATCGAGATTCACAAGCAAGAAGAAGCCTTGAGCGAAGCCAAGACGCAGCTCTACCCTCGTTTTGATACTTACCTGCTCGCATCGGAACTTCTCAATCCGCTCGACTTCACAATTGCACCGGGCACGTTTGGAACCTTCCCCGCCACGGGCCCGATTCCAGCTCAACAGTCCCAGATTCACACCCCAGCCCGTCCCGTAGCGATTACCTCCGTCACGGCCACCCAGCCTCTTACCCAACTGCTTCGAATCGATCTTTCCATCAAGGAGCAGAAACTAGGAGCAGAGCTCAGTCAGCAGTCTTATTTTCAACGTGAGCAGGGGCTTGTGAACGAGGTCCGTCGTGCGTACTACGCAATCTTGCAATCCCAGAGCGAACTCGAATCGCAGCGCGCTCTACTTGCCTACCTTGAAGAATTGCAGCAGCTCACCGGCCGACGTCTACAACAAGAGGCAGCGCTGAAGGCTGACAGCCTCCGTATTGCTGCCCAACAGTCAAGAGCTCGCTATCAACTTACCGTCATCGAAGATGCATTGGCGGACCAGAAGGAAACTCTGAACCGTTTGGTAGGCCGTGAACTCCAGACAGAGTTTTCGGTCGAGATGGTCCCCACCTCACTCCCTGAGGAATTGAGCCCGCAGGAAGCAAGAAAAATCGCGACTGAGAGGCGACCTGAAATAAAGGCCGAAACCATCAAGAAGGAACAAGCAACACTGGAGACGAAAATCGAGAAGACTCGATACATTCCCGATATTTCCATTCAGGCGAACTATGCCGCAACTTCGAACATCTCGTTTCTCCCGCAGAGCGTCGGTGCGGTTGGCGTGCTTTTGACCTGGCAACCTTGGGATTGGGGGCAGAAGCGCCACAACGTTGCCCAGAAGGTTGATGCCGAAAAACAGGCACAACTTTCCATCGAGAGTCTGAGAAATCAAGTTGTACAGGAAGTGGACTCAACATTTCGGCGACTCCGGGAAGCACGGGCGTTGCTCACGGCAGCACAAGCAGCGCGAGACGCAGAAGCCGAAAAACTTCGCAACGAAATGGACGCCTATTCGCACCAGGCGATCGTGTTGAGCGATCTCTTGCAGCAACAGTCGTCGGTTGCGAGTGCTGAGGACCAGTATCGACAAGGCTTACTTGCGTTTTGGAGAGCGCGAGCCGATTTCGAACGCGCATTGGGTGAGGAGTAGTCCCATGAATGTCGCAGTAAGTGCCCCTCGAAGAGGTCGAATATCAAAATTGGCCGGCCTCTGTGGGCTGATGGCAGCCGTAACTGGCTGTCATCGAGGCACGCAAATCCCCACGAAACCTCTGTCGCCAGTTCGTCTTGCGGAAGTAACTTTGTACGCAACTCCGGAAGGTCTCCGCTACTCGGCTTCCATCGTGCCCTTCGCACAGGCCACTCTGTCATTCAAATCTTCAGGCTACGTAACAAGCATTCAACAGGTCGTGGGGGCAGACGGACGTCGCCGGAATGTGGGCACAGGTGACTTTGTTACCGGTGGAACTGTTCTTGCGCAGATTCGTCATCAGGATTTGAAGAACCAGCTTGAACAGGCACAAGCCCAGGTAAGTCAAGCCATGGCTCAACACGTCCAGGCCGAGCAGGATTACGACCGCGCGAAGGCCCTTTACGCCACTCAGAGCCTAACCCGACCTGATTTTGATCAGGCGCAAGCCAAATTTGATTCCACGCTCGCGGCGGTGAACCAGACCAATGCCGCTTTGCATCAAGCGCAATTGACTCTAGACGATTCGGATCTCAAGGTGCCTTTCTCCGGGTACATCCTCACGCGAAACATTGAACTAGGAAATTTGGCGTCACCCGCGACTACAGCCTTCACAATCGCCGACACGAGCGCAGTGAAAGTTAGCTTTGGCGTGCCGGATTACGCCTTGCGACAGCTACATCTGGGACAAGAGTTCATGATTCGCTTGCAGGATGACCCCAAAGGGCGTCAAGGGCGTGTGACCAGTATTTCCCCAAGTGCGGACGAGCGGAACCGCGTTTTCACCGTAGAAGTGACCGTGTCGAACCATTCGGGTTCGTTGAAGCCGGGGATGATTGCATCCATCACCCTCAGCGGCATTCCGCAACCTCCCGTTCCTTCAGTGCCCCTTAGCGCCATCGTTCCCTATCCCGCGCAACCCAGCCGGTTTGCGGTGATGGTGGCGCAACAACGTTCCGGCGAATGGACGGCAAGTCTGCGCGAAGTGCAGTTGGGCGCGACGCACGACAGTTCGATTGGCGTCGTGGGAGTGAGACCCGGGGAGAAGGTGGTCGCCGTCGGTGCCCAACTCTTGACGGACGGTGATCCCATCGAAGTCATTCCTTAGGTAAATGAGGCCATGGCACACAGAAGCGACCAGGATCGGATCGAAAAAACGCGTAACGTCCCTAGGTTCTTTGTCGAGAACTCGCAGGTTTCTTGGGTTCTGCTCGTTGGTGTCCTTGTTTGGGGCTGGTTTGGCTACCATTCCATGCCACAACGAAAAGATCCTGATATTCCGGTCAGGGTGGCCGTAGCCTCCTGTTCATGGCCGGGTGCAACCGCACAACAAGTTGAGCAATTTGTCACCCGCCCGATTGAAGACGCCGTAGCTGAAAATAAAACCATCCATCCTGGAACGGCCGCCGACTACGGAATCCGTTCTGTCTCCATTCCTGGTTATGCGTACGTCTACGTGCAGCTTGCCGAAGATGTTTCGGACGTGAAGCGGCAATTCAGCGACATCAACCTCAAGTTAGATGCGCTGAACAGCCAACTACCTTCAGGTGCCGGTCCGATCTCGTTCCAAAGTGATTTTGGAGACACCGCCGCGCTTATGCTGACCATTGCCAGTCCAAAAGCGGATTCGGTTGAGATTGACATCCGCGCACGAAGCATTCAATCGGCCATCCAGGCTGCGCGGGCGGCGAAGAATTACAAGGAGCAAGGTGCGCCGGTTACTGTCGTTTATTCGTTTCCTCAATCTCTCTCCTCGAACAAGACCATACTGGACGCCGCACGACTCTTTGAGCTGCAGGCAGAACAAGAGGGAATCATAAGGGCGGCGCAGGTGATCCTGGGGAGCGGGTTCATTGCTGTAGATGGTGTCTCGACGGCAGACGACGCGTCAATCAGCGGCTTCATTCAGACGTTCTTTCAGACGCAATTGCAGCGATCCGAATTGCATCCCGACGCTTGGGAACCAATCGTCATCCGCGATCCACAGGAAACTCCAGTCCGATTGGCCAAGGTCGCGGGCGATAAATACAGCTACGCCGATCTTGACGATTTTTCGGATTTGATCGCTCGCACGGTTCAGGGCGCGCCGGAAACGTCCAAGGTGGAAAGGCGGGGGCTATTGCCGCAGGTGGTCTATCTTGAATACTCACAGGATCGACTAGCTGCTTACGGGCTCCAACCAGCCGCGCTTGGAAGCGTGCTGCGTGCTCGTAACATCATTGCTCCCGGTGGCGCGTTCGAAACCGGACAGCAGCAGATTATTCTCAACCCATCCGGCGAATTCGAAAATAGAGACGCGATTGGTAATGTTGCTGTGTCCACTTCTTCGAGCGGAGCGCCAGTCTATCTCCGAGACCTGGTCGAAATCAGTCGCGGGTTCCAGAGTCCCGCACAATACTTGAATTACTACACGTGGGAGGATCCAAGGGGGCAGTGGCAGCGGAGCCGTTCAGTCACGCTTGCGATCTACATGCGCGACCAGCGGCAAATCGCGACGTTCGGCCAATCCGTCGACCGGAAACTGGCCCAACTCAAAAAGATTCTTCCACCGGACCTGATCATCGCCCATACCTCTGACCAGCCACTCCAGGTCAAAGAAAACATTCATCTGTTCCTGCGTGCATTGTACGAAGCGATCATCCTTGTCGTCGTCGTTTCTTTGATTGGATTTTGGGAATGGCGCCTGGCGCTCATCATGGCCCTGGCAATTCCAATCACGTTAGGCATGACCTTCGGCGTTTCGTATATGTTGGGAATCGACTTGCAACAAGTGTCGGTGGCGACGTTGATCATTGCGCTGGGTCTGCTGGTGGACGTACCCGTAGTTGCCGGCGATGGCATCAAGCGCGGCCTTGCCGCGGGCTTGCCTCGTGACATAGCAGCATGGCTCGGTCCAACCAAGCTGGCAACCGCCATCTTTTTCGCAACGCTGACGAACATCATTGCCTACCTGCCCTTTCTTATGCTCACCGGGAACACTGGAGAATTTCTTAGGAGTCTTCCCATCGTCAGCATCGGTGGCTGGTGTTGGCGGGTTCCTTTCTCTTCTTGCTGTTCGGCGGGCTCGTGGCTTCGCACCTGAAGCAACAGTTCTTTCCTGAAGATGTTCAATATTGGTTTTACCTCGACATTTGGCTGCCGAATGATGTCCCTTTGACGGTAACAAACGACGCTGCGATGAAGGCCGAGCAAGTCGTCCGTCAGGTTGTTGAAGGTTCAGCGAAAACGGTTTCAAATGAGGAATCGGCGAAGCATCTCCTCACTTCGATAACGAGTTTCATCGGTGGTGGTGGACCACGTTTCTGGTTTTCGATTTCTCCCGAAGCTCCCCAGACGAACTACGCGCAACTCATTGTTCAGGTAAGCGACAAAGAAGCCACCCCGAAACTAATCAGACCTCTCCAAGCGGCATTGAACAAACAGGTGCCGGGAGCATGGATCACCCTCCGGCAACTGCAAACCAATCCCGTAGAAACTCCTGTGGAAATTCTCATTGCCGGTCAGGCGGACACGGATCCTCGCAAGGAAGTCCAGGACATACAAACGCTCCGGACCTTGGCTTCACAAGTAATGAATGTTTTTCGACAGTCACCCGGAGTTGCCGTGCTGAGGGATGATTGGGCTCCCGACAGCCCCCAGGTAAAGATTGAGATTGATCCGGACCGCGCGAACCTAGTCGGCATCACGAATGCTGACGTAGCCAATTCGTCCGCGGCCGCGATCAGCGGAGCACCAGTTGGCACGTTCAAAGAAGGCGACAAGAGTATCCCGATCGTTGCCCGACTGCGCCCTCAGGATCGGGCACAATTGTCGCAGATCAAGAGTCTCTACGTTTATTCCTCGCGGCAGGACACTAGGGTTCCTCTACTTTCCGTTGCAACCGTGAGGAACATTCTTGAAACAGGCCGGATCCGTCGCCGCGAACATTTTCGCACGATTTCGATATTGTGCTTTCCCGCGCCCGGAGTCCTCGCTTCGGAGGTTCTTGGACCGATCGAATCCAAACTGAAAGATCTCCAGAACAGACTTCCGCCGGGCTACCAATTGCAGATCGCTGGTGAGAAAGCGAAGCAGGACGATGGATTCATGAATCTCGCCGTCGTTCTCCTAATCTCTCTGGTCGGCATCTACCTGGCTTTGCTCGTGCAATTCAAGAATGCTGTCAAGCCCTTGCTTGTGTTTGCGGCCGCCCCGTACGGAGCCATCGGAGCGTTGACCGCTCTGGCGATCATGGGTACGCCCTTCGGGTTCATGGCATTCCTGGGGGTTGCCAGCCTCATCGGGGTCATCGTCAGCCATGTGATCGTGCTATTCGACTTCATCGAGGAGATGCACGAGAAGGGAGAGCCGCTAGAGCGAGCTCTTCCCGATGCCGGGATTGAGCGTATTCGACCCGTGATGATCACCGTGGCCGCAACTATCCTTGCGTTGTTCCCTCTCGCACTTGAAGGTGGCCCGCTCTGGAAACCTTTGTGCTATGCCCAGATCGGCGGACTTGCCGTCGCTACCTTCATCACTTTGCTCTTGGTCCCAGTCTTCTATTCGATCTTTGTGCTTGATCTCAAATGGATCAAATGGGAGACGGCCGGGCATCGGCAGGAGACCACTTAGGCAGAACCGACAACTCCATAACGATGCGCTCAACGGCCAATCCCGGATCTATGGGAGGACGATGTGGATCTAAAACTTACTGGAAAAACTGCGTTGGTAACGGGATCGACGGCAGGGATCGGATTTGCGATCGCAAAGTCGCTTGCAAGCGAAGGGGCGCATGTATACGTGAACGGACGCACGCAAGAGCGAGTGGATGCGGCGATGGCGGCAATCCGAACGACTTCAGCAACGGCTAAGGTTGGTGGTATTGCAGCCGACTTTTCAGGTTTAGCCGGCGCAGAGGCGGTAATTGCGAAACTTCCCGCGGTGGATGTGCTGGTGAACAATGTCGGCATTTTCGAGCCTAAGCCGTTTGCGGAGATCCCCGATTCGGACTGGTACCGCTTTTTCGAGATAAATGTAATGAGTGGAGTGCGGCTCTCGCGACACTATCTCGCAGGAATGTTGAAGCGGAACTGGGGCCGTATCCTTTTCATGTCGAGCGAATCGGCGGTGCAGATTCCAGCGGAAATGGTGCACTACGGAATGACAAAGACTGCACAGATTGCCGTGGCGCGTGGGATCGCAGAGTCCGTCGCCGGGACCGGTGTGACGGCAAACAGCATACTTGCGGGGCCTACGGAATCGGAAGGTGTGAGCGGATTTGTTGAGGCGATGGGGAAACAGCAGAATAAGTCGAAACAAGAGATGGAGCGGGATTTCTTTGAGCATGCCCGGCCTTCATCTCTGCTGAAACGCTTTGCCACTGTCGACGAAGTTGCGACGATGGCGACCTACGTGGCTGGGCAGCTCTCTTCGGCGACGAACGGGGCAGCGCTGCGAGTAGATGGCGGCGTCGTGAGGGCGATTCTCTAAATGAGAAGTGGAAAAAGCAACAAGGACGGCTAACGCGAAAACAAACGCACACCTGCTTGGGAGGCAGACGCTTCCTCAAAGCGTGAGCATCTGCTTCGAAAACAAATGATCTGTCCCCTGCGATGTGCTTGGGGATACGCCGCGGTGAAGAAATCCTCGGGCCTGAGCAGCCTCTCCCGCATTGACTTGGAAAAAACGGACAGCGAGGCGGCCGCGTAAGCTCTTTAGAATCTTGAACTGGCCTATCGGACACGAACCAACATCTGAACCCTAGCGCGGTTCAGTAGCGAAGCATACCCACGTTCAGCGGAAACCGTAAGTCGATGCAGGAGTGGCACTTAGTTGTTTCCCGTGGTCCTGAATTGGAAAACAACGCCACCAGATCAGGTCCAAACAGCACCATTTCACGGTGTTTTGGAAAATATGGAAAATGTTGGCAGCGGCGTAACTCTTTTAAAATCTGGAGCGGCCTATCGGAATCGAACCGACACCTGAACCTTGGCAAGGTTCCGTACTACCACTATACTAAGGCCGCTCAACGACCTTACTTTTTATAACATGCCCGCGCCAGCAGCGACAAGCCTTCTCTGCCAGTAGCGGCGGAAAGCCGTACCCTCAACAACCCGGAATTATCAGGAAACTTGTGTGATACGGGCAGACTTCACCACCGGCGAGCGCCGCTGGCGCTCCGCGAAGCGCGTGGCCTTGTCCTTGTCGGTATACACGCGGCCGAACTTCTCGCCATCCGCGTAGTATACGCTGACGAGGTAATGGTGGTGTTTGCGCCGGCGATCCTTGCCAAAGGTAGACTTCCTTCTTCTCGTGTTCTTTTTTGTCCCATTGTTTGTCACGATAGCCATCCCCGCCTCTGAAAGATAAGCACGGCACTATCTCAGGGAAACAAGTGCCGCGCAAGTATCGGGAG
>WNGR01007548.1_pt1 | contig 19195 bp, 14 predicted proteins | sample 5407581 | NCBI WGS metagenome assembly WNGR01 (sample SAMN13153383, study PRJNA577476) | soil metagenome | isolation source: 80 cm soil or saprolite under Garry oak tree replicate 2 | place: USA:California | collected 2016-06-15 | reverse complement strand
CATGACCGACTATGAGCGGTTAGGGGAAGTCTCCTACTGCCACGAGTGCAGCCTCATTCTCCTGGAAGAGCTCGAGAGAGACCAGGCGGCGCAGGACAGTACGGCGCCCGGACAGGCCCATCGTTGCGCTTCTCTCCCAATAAAGCAAACGCCTGCCTCCGTTCGCCAACCACCAGAACCTGCATTCGACTCTCCCCGGTCCACTCTCCCCGTTCCCCAGCCCCGCAGCATCGACCGCGATAAGATGACGGTCGCGCAGCTGCTCGAGGAAGCAAAAATGCTCGACAAAACCTGGCGCTACAAGGAGGCCCTGGATTCTTATGAGCAGGCGATCCAACGTGATCCCGGGTGTCTGGAAGCTTTGTACGGCAAAGGAGAAATGCTGAGCCAGTTAGACCGGAACAGAGAGGCGTTAGCTGTGTACGAAGACATCGTGCAGCTTGATCCCACTTCTGCCAGAGCCTGGGGAGAGAAAGGGTACGCACTTATCTCATTACATAGCTACACAGAGGCTCAAGCCGCTTTTGACCATGCTCTTCAGCGTGACCCATCAGACAGTAGAGCACAGAGCGGCAGCCATTTTCTCTCCTGCTACATATTTCATACCCAGGAAGTCGGAGGAAACGCTGATAGGGTAAAAAGACAAACGGCTGCGAAAGAAACGCTCGCGAAACCCTGCCAATCTGCTGAGGATTACTACGAAGCAGGCAATGCGCTGATTTCGCTCAAACGATATGATGAAGCGTTTGCGGCTTTCGCACGGAGTATAGAACTTGACCCACTCAATCTGAATGTCTACGAGCGCGTCGCAAGCCTCCGTTGTTACAGAGGGGATCATGAAAAATCGCTGGCTATGTACGACCAGGCGCTCCAGATCTTCGTTCATAGTGCAAAGCTTCATGAAGAGAGGGCCGAGGCGCTTGTCCACCTGGAACGGTATCAAGACGCACTGAGTGCATGTAACCGGGCAATTGAGCTCGATGAAAGCAGCGCAAGCGCTTACTCCGAGAAAGGCAAGATTCTTCACCTGCTACGGCGATTCGGGGAAGCCCTCGATGTATTTGATGTAGCCATCAGCCTGGATCCCGATGCCGACGCTCCTCAGAGGCAGAAGGCCGAGATGCTGGCAGACTGGGGGAAATATGACGACGCTCTCGCGCTCTATGATCATCTGATCCGCTTCGACCCTTACGACTTTTCTTCGTACATTGGGAAGGCGAGATTGCTTGCCCGCATCAATCGCGATGAAGATGCACTGGCCGTTTATGACCAGTATATCGAGCAGATTCCTCAGAGCTTTGAGGGGTACTGGTGGAAGCTCATGTTCCTTTTTGAACGCAGGCGGTACGCTGACGGACTGGCCACATGTGAGCGCTGCATTGCGCAGAATCCGCACCTCGCGCAGGCTTACGAATGGCTGGGTCGCATGTTGAGCTATTTAGAACGGGACGAAGAGGCGCTTGCCTCATACGAAGAAGCTCATCGATTAGACCCAGGGGACGAAGATATACTCCTTGCTCAGGTGAGGATACTCGCCACGTCGAAGCGCTTCGACGTGGCGTTGGAGCGATGCGAACAGGCGATCCGGCTTGCCCCGGCGAAACCGGGACCCTACGAAGAGAAGGGGGACATCCTCAGAAGCCTGAAGCGCTACGAGGACGCTCTGCCGGCGTATCGCAAGGCGGCGCAACTCGATCCCAAGAAGACCTCGGCGCATGAGAAAGTGGGCGATCTCCTCAGTGAACTGGAGCGGTTTGACGAAGCCGTGAAGGCCTATGATCACGTGCTTCGACTCAAGTCGGACGACGTTGGTGCCTACCTCTCGAAGGCCCGCGCCTTAGAGAAGGCGAAACAGTATGAGCAGGCCCTGGTTTGCTGCGACAAAGGTCTGCAGCATGGCCCGCAGAATCTCTCTTTGATCTCGGCTAAAGCCGATGTCTTGAAAAAGCTCATGAGGTATGAGGAGGCCAATGCCGAGTATGATCGGATAGAGCGCATAGCTCCGCGCTCGCTGTATGTTTTGAGCAGCATCATGGGCAAGGTCGATCTCGGGAAGGTAGCGGCAGCAAAAGACAGGTTGGAAGCAGGGGGCAAAGAGATCAGCGACGAGGCAATCGAGGCGGAGATCCGGCTGATGCACCAGGAAAAGCGGGCAGCAGAGTTGAAGGCTACGCTCCGGGCCTCTCCTCTCTTTGGGCCGATGTGCCAGTTGATGCAGGATAGGCAGGAGTGGAGCGGAACTCCAAAAAAATTCAAGGAGCTCATCTGTTCGCGCTTTCCCGACCAGTTCGCGAATTGGTACCGGGCCCCGTATAAATATGTTGAAGAGTTAAAGGAGATTGCCCCAGAACTGCGGATAGAAGGAATAACAGCTGGCGTCCCTCCCGAGACCACACTGGTCACGCTCACGAAGACGGCGACAGAGCAGCAGCCGCACCCTGCATAGCAAAGATAGTACAGGTAGAGTGGACGAGAAAGTGGCAAGCACGCGCCGGGCCAATAAGCCTTTTTTGAAAATCAAAAAAGCCCCTGCAGCCGAAGCACCACAGGGGCCTTTCTCCCAGTACTTTCCAGCGCTCTCAGGAAGGAGGCAGGCGATCTAAGACCTGAAGAAGCAGTCTCCCCAAATCGTCAAGCTTTTTATCTTGTTCTCCAAAGCGAGTAATAGCACTTTGCTCAAAGGTACCCAGATGACCCCCCAGCGCTTCAAGACGCTCACGCACGCTCTGCTCGAATGGGTCCAGACGACCCTCAAGCACATCAAAACGACCCTGCACGCCCTGCTCGAAAGCCCCGACGCGCTCATTGAGGGCAGCAAGGCTCACCTTAATCTCCCTGACATCTTTGCCCTGCTCTGCCATAACCCCGAGTAGTATCGTTTGATTATGGTGAATATCGGCGATACCTCTGCGCATCACAGCTGAGGATTGCTCTACATTGGAAAGTCTCTCTTCTTGAGTTGGCATCGAACCCTCCTTCTCTTCAAGAAGCATAACACATTTCTCTTTGAAACAACATCCCTAAAAACTAACCCAAAGGTTACCGAGCCAAGAAAAATGATCACTCGTTCAATATAGAAGCATTGTAACAGATGGAACTCACAGCCCCCTTATTAAGATTCACGATATACTCACGAACAACGAAAGTCTCGATGCTGGACTGAAAAGATCCCGAAGAAAATGCTGATGAATTATTTGGGGGAGCAGCGACTGTGGGCAAAGCCAACGTCACATTTTATAGCCATTGCTAATAGTGAACGTAATCTGTCTGGACTTCTGTGTGAGATAACTTGCTGTAAAGCCCTCCCGGGACCTGAGAGAGCACGTTATTCATGGCGAATGCCCGTTCCTCTCCGACCAAAAACAGGCGCTGTTTCGCTCTCGAAACACTGACGCAGAGCCGTTGCCGAAAAACTTTATTGAGCCAGATCAAAAATACTGTCTCGAACTCCTGGCTTTTAGAGTAATCCACGGTTGCCAGGACTAAGTCTGTACGTCCTTGATGCTTATCGAGAAACGTAATGTGGCGTCGAATTTCTTCAATGGTATCCTGTATCGTCCAATCTCTGAAGGTGTTCAGTATACTTTCTACTTGTTCGAATTTATGCTCCTGATCCTGTAAGAGCGAGAGCGGACCATCAGTTAACTCCCTGATCCCTTGTTCTAGCTGGCTTATTGGAGTATCAAGTTTACTCTGCTTGATCAGATCCAGGTGATGCTGTAAGCTTGCAATTTGTTCTTTGCTTATTCTTGCCTCCTGTAAGAACCTTTGCGAAGCAACTGTCTCAAACAAGGTAAACCTTTTCTATTGGCCAGTTTTTTCAGGGCAATGATCTGTGTTTTCTCAAAGTAGGGTACGATATTATAACGTAGAAGACATTCCATAGCGTCATCTCGCATCTTATCCTCTATCAGATAGAGGTAGAGGAGCAGGTTTTTGACATAGTGCAATTGATACATGGTTTGTTGACCATCCATCAAAGCAAAAGTAATGTTACGCTCCTTCAAGAAGTATTGAGCTTGAGGGAGCATCTTTTTGTCGCCAAAGATGAGAACAATGCTTTCTTTCTCGGATGCTGATAACTGAGCAATCTGTCCTAGTGTGGCATCAATCATTTCTACTAGTGAACCGGTGTGTGTGAAAGGTAGGTTGGCTTCGGACCGTGTTTATTTTGTCCTGACTGAAGTCCTTCTGCTGTTCCACCATTTACTTTGCTGTGGATAAACGTGGCAAAATCCAGGATTTCTTGGTTCGAACGAAAGTTGATCGTCAGATGGTGCGCTTTTCCAAAATGACACATATCGCTTTGTGCAAGCCTGGCAAAAGCAGCCTGGGCTGGTATTTTGACGTTCTCGCTGGACCCCTCACCTTGTGTACGTATGGTATCAAACTGCACTTCCTGGAAGATATCGCCAAATGCCATAATATTTGCATGTCTTTCACAGAGCATCATGAGCAGCTCAACTTTGGCGGGTGAAAAATCCTGGAGTTCGTCAATGATGACATGTTCAAAGTAGCGCTGATATTCGCGCAGAATGTCTGGATTGGTACGTAGTATGGCCAGAGCTAAGACAATCTGGTCATCAAATGTATACAGGTTCTGTTCGCCTAATACATCAATAAATGTCATATATACTGCATACAATTCTGACGCACTGTATACCCCTGTGGTAACTCATATACTAATTGGTAGGTAGGAGAGGGCAACTGAGGAAGCTGCCATCTGCTAAACTGGTGGAAGCAACGGGAGAGCCGTGGTAGTAACATGCGGCGCGTTTGGAAACGGACAGCGACCGCCGTGAATAGACTGCTCCCCGTCCATCGGGACTGGAAGCGACAATGGGGCTTGTTGCAGCCCCTGGCCTTGGCTGGGAGGACTGCCTATCCGACATGAGTTCTCGCTTGTCCCGACTGGGCGGTTTTCCCCGTTGAAGCGCGTCCCTGTAGGTTCTCCCGTGTGAGCAGGAGGACGACGGCGATGAGAAAGAGCAACGATGATGTCTGAACTTTCCTCTCCGATGCCCCAGCAGGTCGTAATGACCTATGTGGTGGGGATCGATATCGGTATGGAGTCGTGTACCATGTCCTGCTTGACGATGGACAAGCGTCAAGTCATCAAATCAACTGCGTTTGCCAATACGGTGCAAGGGTTCCACTGGCTCTTTGAGCGACTCGAGGGCCTGGGAGCGACTCCCGGGCAGATGTTGGTGGGACTGGAAGCCACCTCGCGCTATGGAGAGAATCTGTTGCAGGCCCTGCTCAAGCGTGGCTACCAGGTGTGTCTGTTACATCCAGCCCAGATGCATGCCTTCGCGCAATAACGGGGGTCACGAGCGAAAACGGATCAGCTTGATGCGGTGACCATCGCGCGAGCGCTGCTCAGCGGAGAGGCGCGCTTCGGCTACGTGCCGAGTGAGCAGGTAGCCACCTACCGCGAGTTGATGCGATTACAAAAGCAACTCAGTGATGATGTGGTGCGTTACAAAAATGAGATCCATGCCCTGCTGGTGGTGCTGTTCCCCGAATTCACACAGGTTTTTGCCGATCCCACGCGGCCGACCGCTCTGGCAGTCCTCAAGCGCTATCCCAGCGCCCAGGCCATTGCGCAGGCCGAAGTGGAGGCCCTCGGCACGTTCTTGCGTGAACTGGCACCGCGCCATTATGGGCGGCCAACCGCGCAAGAACTGGTGGAGTTGGCCAACGCGTCGATTAGCAGTGGAGTGGCCGTCGCCGCCCGCTCAACGAGCCTGCGCATTCTCTGTGATCAACTGGAGCATACCCAGAAGAACCTGGAGCAGCTGCAACGCGAGATCGACCAGTTGCTGGGCCAGGACCCCAAGGCCACAGGCTTGCTGGGCGTGCCGGAATTTGGACCGACGACGGTGGCGGTGTTGCGGGCAGAATTGGGAGATCTCACTCGCTTCACACGCATTGATCAGGTGGTCGCCTACGTCGGGCTGGATCTGCAGGTCAAGCAGAGCGGCAAATGGAAAGGGCAAACTAAGCTGTCCAAGCACGGCAGCGGCAGAGTGCGCCGCATCTTGTATCTGGCCGCCTTACGCAGCATTCACCTGCCAGCTTCTCCCTTTGGAGCCTACTACCAGCGCCTGGTGGCTCGTGGCATGAAAAAGGGCATGGCAGTGGTGGCAGTGATGCGCAAAATGTTGATTGTCGCTGCCCATCTGATCCAAACAGAGGAGAGTTACGATCCCGGGAAGGTGGGAGTGCAGGCAGGGAGCTAGCCGCGCGGCTAGCTCCCTGCCTGCACGGCGTCCCCACCCCCATCGGTTGAGGAAGCAAAGCCTCTGGACGATGTCCAGAGGACAGGGGAACCGTTGTGTGCGTGAGAGGTATCACGGCCTTTTCAACGTACATGTGTTCGGAATAGCTTGCTTGGATGAGGGGCTTGACAAATTCTATGGCTTCTATTCAGGAGTCCTAGAAGGCTTGCCTGAAGACGAAAAAGCGACTACAGTACAGCCATGACACTCGAAGAAGAACAGCTGCGACAAGAGAATAGGCGCTTGCAGGAGCAAGTACGCAGTCAACAGGAACTGCTCGAACGGCAAAGCCAGCAGATCGCTCTGCTCACAACCCAGGTCGAAGACCTGCAAGCGCGCCTGTCGAAAGACAGTCACAATAGCCATCTGCCTCCCTCCTCCGACCGCTTCAAGCGGCAGCCCAAGAGCCTGCGCAAGAAGAGTGGCAAGAAAGCAGGAGGTCAACCAGGTCATCCTGGACAACACCTGCAGATGGTCGAGGAGCCTGATCGGGTGATCAGCCATCGGATAGAGAGCTGTCCGGCATGTCAGCAGGACCTGCGTGAGGTTGCGGCTCTGCAAGTAGAAGGCAGGCAAGTGGTCGAATTGCCTCCCAAGCGCGTGGAGGTGATTGAGCATCAAGCCGAGCGCAAGTGCTGTCCGGCATGTCAGGAAGTGATCCTGGCGCCTTTTCCAGACGACGTCACGGCTCCGGTGCAATACGGTCCTGCCCTATGAACGGGTCAGCGAGCTGTTCTTTGATCTGTTCGGTCATCCCATCTCGGTCGCGACCATTGTGAGCCTGGGGCAACGATGTGCCGAGCAGTTGACGGAGGTCGAGCAGCAGATCAAGACCGCGCTTGTGCAGGCAGAGGTGCTGCATCAAGACGAAACCGGACTCTCGGTGGCAGGCAAGCGCCATTGGGTGCATGTTAGTGCCCCCTCTACCCTCACGCAGTATACGGTCCATCCCAATCGCGGTAAGCAGGCCTTTGACGCCATCGGCATTCTGCCGGGCTTCCAGGGGGTGAGCGAGCATGATGGCTGGCGTTGCTATTGGGCCTATGACTGCCAGCATGCCACCTGCAACGTCCACCTCTTGCGCGACTTGACCTTTCTTGCCGAAGAACAGCACCAAGATTGGGCGGCACAGATGAAAGATCTGTTGCTCTCCATGAAAGAGGCGGTTGAGCAAGCTCGTGCTGAGGGTCGCTCTGCGTTGCATCCGCTCGAAGTGGCCGACCGGCAAACGCAGTATCAGACCATCCTGCTGCAGGCAGAAGCTGCTCAGCCGCGTGAATTGAGTCCGCCTGTGAAAGTGAAAGGACGTCACAAGCAGAGTGCTGCCCGCAACCTGCTGGATCGACTGAGCAAGGAGCAAGACGCTGTGCTGGCTTTCGTGTTCAATCGAAGATCTCCGGCTGCTTTCGCTCGTCCGCCGGTGCCACTGCCTTTTGTCGCATTCGGGGCTATCTTTCGACGTTGCGCAAACAAGGGCTGGATCTGCTCAACGCGTTGGAACAGGTCCTGCTTGGTCATCCAATACTCCCTGATTTTAGCCTTCCTGAATAGTTACTAAATATTTATAAAGTATATCGTAATACATTCTCTACATAGAGATCAATCAAGTGGAAGTAGTATGGTGATATTGTATATTGTTTATAACGAACAAACTGTACCCCCATTGTCAGCAATAACCGATGTTTATCAAAGTGGTCTTTTCCTTGTATGATTTGGAAGCGTCGGATAGGGTGGGCGCGTTCTTGACCTTCAATATTCATACTTGTTGGCGATCCAACAATAAAAGCGTTGGTGTCGTCATACCATATTCCCTGATAAAGATGAACATCTTTCCCTTTTTGACTGAGAAACTTGTCGAGATCTTGATAGATACCAGTGATTAATTTACTATGATATTTCCCTTCAATTACTTTCCCACGATGTTTTCTATCCTTGGATTTTTTACTTCCAAAAATCTTAGCAATGCGCTCAAGCCATTCACCACTGGTGAGTTCGCGGTAAGAAAGAGAAGGATGGGTAATTCCTATTTCTTCTAAAAGAGCATCATACTCCAGTAATCGATTATAAAAAGTGAGTGAATTTTTTGCTTTTATTGTCTTTGCCTCCCGACTTCCATCTAATAAACCTTGTTGTGAAAGTTGATCTAATGTCAACAGATTTAAACGTTGTTTCTGGATTTGGTCATAATGAGGAGACAATCGAAAATAAGAAATTGGATAGAGTATTTTTTGTTCTTGTTGTCGACGGCTAATCTCCTCGTAGTCATAGAGGACACTTTCTTCCAGGTCATCAATAGCCACAAAGAGATTACGACCTATGATGATATCAAACGAGGGCAGATCTTTGTATTTATTTGTAACACTTTCTGTAAAAGGTCGCCTTTCGTCGAGAAGTATGTCGAATTGTTCATCCCAATCGACTCCCCATTTTTCCGCCAAATTATAAAACACCTCCCTTTCTTGAGGATCATCTAGATTTGCAAATCGTATATGATTATCCTCAAACCAGAGGGCTAACGTTATTTTCTGGCTATTGTAATTATCTCGACGAATAAAAGCCACCTCATTTGCAATAAGTGGAAGAGGAAAAGTATCACTCCCATAAATAATAGAACACTTGAGATACAATTCGTTCAAGATTACCTCAAATTTTCGTTGAAAGCTCCCATCATCGGGATGCAGCATAGAGTAATCCAGGTAATCGTCACCATCTAATGCATCCGGGTCATTTGAGTTGACATTTAAGGAGTGTTTTGGAATCTCGGGATGATTGTTATAGAGAAGTGGGTAGGGATCCTCATATTGAGAGGAAAGAATACCACCGTCCTCGAAGTCTTCTGCTTTTGCATCAAGTAATACAATGATGCCACCTTGGGGAGCCTGTGTGATATCAGTAACAGGTATAAACTTCACAGAAGAAGAGAACATGGTGAAGAGATCAACATAGTCAGACAAACTGTTGGTTGGATTTAGCCGCTTATCAAAAACCCCGACTGTGCTTAGTAGAGAAACTGGCAAAAGGGCTATTTCTGGGGAAGGTGCAGGTTTGACAAGGCGTGTTCGTAAATGGCCAATAATCCCTAAATCTGCAAGATTGCCAAGAAAGGCTTGCAGGAAATCAAAAACGATTTTTCCTTTCCCTGAATCGAGATTATGTTGATCATGATATTTCAGTTGTGCTCGTGAATTTTTAAAGTTCACAAGTTTGTAAACCGTTTTCTCCTTTTCCACAGCCCTTGAATGAAGATGGGTAAAAAAGAATTTCTTTCCCTCAACATGTTTCCCAAAAAGAGGGTCTGCTGGGTAATAGGGTTGTTCAGCTTTGCCAAAACGTTTTGCATGAGGTATGACATGAAACTCTGGTAAAGACGAAGTTTCTCGGTTCGTAATGGCTTCTTTTATCTCGATTTCTACGCAGGTATGAATATCGTTTTTATCCGATCGAGCATAGACATAACACTTATCATGACCAACAAATCGTTTTGTCTCATCGCCACGGAAAAAACGAATTTGTAAGAGTTTGAGAAACATATGAAGTGGTAAATCACTAAATGCTATTCCTTTTCTTTGAAGTGACTCCCTTTGGAACCAAGGCAAAGTAATATCATGGGTTTCCGCTTCCTTGGGATACAATACATAAAATACCCATTTTTTATTCTTCTCTCCATCAAGCTTGTCATGCATATAAGATCGGTAGGGATAATTTACTTGATCTCGGAATGCATTATGAACACGACCGTAATTTGTACGGTTTTTGTTGTATTGCAAACTACTTGGAACAATATATCGTTCCACTTTATAGTGTTCCTTTATACATGAGTAGTCGAGAGGTTGCTCAAGTACGAGTGTTGTTGTGGTAATTGTTCGCGACGTGGTCGAAAGCTGATTCATGTTAAATCATACTCCTCCACAAGTTTGAGTGCTTTCTTGAGATCAGAAAGGAATGTAGTAAAAGCAGCTTGAAAGAAATTGGGTGCCTGACGATCAAGCGCACCTTGTACAACAATAATTTCTGCTGCGTCGAATGTAGAAACCTCCCGGAAATCTCTAGTGTAGTAACCAAGGGGTCGTTCTTGACCGCTTACGAGGTTGATATAAATAAGTTTGCTTCCTTGTCCAGAATATTGGACAATACGCTGAAACTTTGCCTTTGCATTCTGGATGAAGTGATCTTCATTCAAAGTGGGATGCCGAAGAGGATCTCCAATGGGAAGTGAAAAGCGATCCAGGGTGTGATCATTGTAGTTTTTACAATCAATAAACCAGGGTTTTCTTATAATTCGCTGATCAACAACCTCAAAGAGGGGATTAGGAAGTGATTCTACGATAATACCTGCCTCGGCCAGCAACGCAGCAATTGCTTCTTCTCCTATAGCTCCTGCAAGAATAGCTTGGAGACAATAAGGAGTAAAAAAATGAGTGCCTGGGTGATCAAATTTCAAATCGAAACCTTGGTGAGCGAAATGGTCCTGTATAACAATGTTACCTGCTATAGTAGCATACATTGCATCTAACGTTATAATTTTGCTCTCAGGTAGGACGACATCTAGAGGAAAAATATCAAGTTCTGGGAGAGCTATATTGAGTTTCCCTTTTGCATAGTAAGGTGAAGAGGTAGTACAGTGATAATGAGTGACAATATCAGCATGAAAATCATGTCGTAATACTGCATAACGCAGATTTTCCCAGTCACGGCGGGCATCTAGATCTTTTCCCTGACTACGTATTATTTCCAAACGACGTACTAAATCATGAATTGCTACTCTGCATTGCTCATTATGAGCGTGTAAGCGCCCATCATGTTTTCTTCGTGCTATGCGCTCAAATTTTTGGGTTTGCACTGCTACTTCTTCCAATACAGATTTAAGATTTGCAGATGAAAAAGGTTCATGTTGATCTCTAACCGTTTCAAATTCATCATGAAGGAATGCTTGAAATATTCTAAAAACATCGGGATGGAGCAAAGCAACCTGAGGAGAGGAGATTTTCTGCCATGTACGCTCAACACGACCCAACGCTTGAATGAAGATAACAAGGCAATTCAACAAATTATCTCTTGCAGTTGTTCCCTTTTGATAATCTGCATTCCATGCAAATGGTTGATTCGTCGTTTCGAGTACTTTGCGAAAACGTTCTTCTGAAATCAATTTAGAAAAGAAGAGTTTCGCTTGGTACCAGATATTCTCTTTGTGGCCTGCAAAAATAGCATTAAAATCTTGCTCAACAGGATCAGGTTTGGTGAAAAAGTAATAGGGAGCTTCAAGAAGCCCAATATGAGTAAAATCCTGTTCTGCGCCTCTTTCCTCATTCGTATATTGTAAATTGACACCATTACCGGCAGAAAGGTACTGGGTAACGACAACAACAGGATCTGGAGTCCAGAAAAGTTCAGTAAGAGCTCGTTCCGCCTCTCTACTTTTCCTCACCTGCGTCGCAAGTTCTGCATTAAAAAAAACAACAGTTGCTTGATAACTTCCTATTGAGATTTTGAAAGCATTAAACCAAGGAGTATCAGGTAATGATTCAATAGTATATACACCTGCTTCTTTAGCATGGCTTGCAAAGGTGGTAAAAAGAAGCTGAACTTGGAGAAATGAATTTAAAAAAAGGAGTTCTCTTGGACGATCTCCGCCATGTTCAAGAAGCCAGAGAAATGCCGCAAAGAAACGATGCATACGCTGGCTTCGGTGTCCTCCAGAATCCTCGTCAAATTCGTCATTATGTGCGACAGCATGAAGAAAATTTGAGAGTCGTTCTTGAAGTGGATGAGAAGTGTCAAGCTCGCCAACCTGTACAACAGTCATGAGTTCCTCTCGGAGCCCTGCTTTGTTTTCACTTAACTGTTGAATATCATTTCGATCTTCATTAGTAATGGGCAATAGAAGCCCTTCATTTTCTAGCCAATCAAGATCGAAATGATGAATACAACGACGAAGGTCTGCAGTGGCCGATAATGCAAAAATAATGTGTTTTGAGGCAAGTGTACGAAGAAGATTTTCTGGTGTTTGTAACATCTGATAAAAAAACACCTCAACCTCTTCATTATCCGTTCGCTGCTGAAGATCATTAATATCAAAAAGATTGTAACCTCCATGGAGCAGGCTACTGCGTTGAGTTGAACGAGAGTGTTGTTGGCGAGGCAGTCGTGGGATGGAAATCACCTGATCAAAGAAATCAGTATTACGAAAACACTGACGCATGAGTTCCCAATATATTCCTTCGTTTTCACTCTCAAGCTCTTTGAAAAGGGCAATAATAAGGGTTGTTGCAAGTCCAATGACGTTAAAGAACCAGGTTGCATTGATCCACGCTTGATTGCTCTTCTTCATTTCTAGTTGATATGAGCGAGTGGTCTGGTTAATAAAGAGAGGGTTTGTGCTGATAGTACGATTTGTACGAAAAATAGCAGGAGTGGCCCTTGGCTTATACGCCTTTACCAAGGTGAACTGGTTTATATTGGGATAGTCAAGTCCTTTCTTTTGTATTGTTTCAATAAGTTCCACAATTTTTTCTATGCGCTCACGAATCCTAGGGTGGAGAGGGAAATCTTGCTTCGGCAGTTTATGGAGGGCCATTGCACGATAAAAACATGCAACAAAGTCAAAAGGACCAGAAATCTGCGGAACCCTGCAAATCAGTTTCACGAGGTCGTTTTCTAGAAAATCAAACTCATCCAAGAATAGGATGACGTTGTTTTCTGCGAAGAGATCTGTGAGGCTTCTTGTTTGAGCACCATCAAAGAATCCGTAATAGGCTTTATGAAGGGTTACAAGCATAATGCGAACTTCAGGACGACATCGGAAGGCAATTGCTGGAAAGAGTGTTTCTACCACCGGATGATTTGCTAGCCAATTATATATTGCGCTTTGCTCATTTTTATCACGTGCTATTTGAATAACCAGGCGGACGGCTTGGAGAATGATTCTCGCTTGAGAATCCGCAAGTTTTTCGAGCCATTCGGGCAATATACCCTCTTTTGCCGTGATTTCGATAATTTGCTTACAGGCCCTGCGGATAGCAACGCTCTCAAGGCTTTTCAAATGGGTTTTGTTTTTTGCTTGCTTCAGTAGATTAGCAAAACGAGGATCGGCAAGTAACAGGTCAAAATCATTTTGCTGGGTTGCAAGCATTTCTTGCACAACTTCAAGATCGCGTCGGAGAATCACAAATTCGCCTGGAGAAAACCGAGCAGCCATCTCTTGAAGAAGTTCTTTGCGATTAGCCTGGTAAATAAATTTACGATCAGGATTGTTTCTAACTACTTCCGGAATACTACTACTTTTACCTAATCCAGTAGGCCCTAAGACTAGTTTGATACCCAAATCGTTTCCATCAATTGCGCGTTGATAGTATTCTGAATAACTAGCCATGGTAATCCTTTCCAGTTAGAGATAAACTCGCAATGATTTAGTAGTGAGATGAAAGATTTAGCTCTTTATAACGCTTTGCTAGGAGAAGAGTTTCATCTGCGATGACTTTTCTTAATTTTGGTGGTGAAACAACTTCCACCGACGCTCCCCACTGGAGAATCCACGCTTTCATTTCGAGTGGTTCAGACACTTGGAATGTGATAAGGCAACTATCATCCAGTTGTTCTTTTATACGTTGAGTAGGGTGCCAAAACGCTTCTTTTGCTATTTTAGCTGTATCTCCAGAAAACAATAATTCCACCGTTTGTAATGAAGTATCTCGCCAGATAACTCCCCATGCTTCTGTAAACAAACGATTTGGATTGATATTGATTGGAATTGTGAACTCCTCATCAGTGAGCTTCGCTGAAACAACACGATCAAGTTTAAATGTTCGCAGTTCATCACGTAATTCATCAAAACCAATAGTATAGCAACTATTTGTTGGCCCATAAGGCTCTATACAATAGGGATGAAAACGTCTGTCTGTAAGAGTTTCATTTTGATCTCTATAATTGATCTCCACGATACGCCCTTCAGACCATGCTTGGGTGAGTGTTTCTAGCACCTTAAGATATTTTTCATCTAAAGGAAGTGATCTCTGTACAAGAGCCGCATCTTCAATGTAGTTGGCAAATCGAGGTGCATCATCGTGTATAGTTACAGCAAGTTTTTTCATGACCTCTTCTGCATGAGGATTTCGATTACTTTGTTGGCGTGAGAGTAATCGACATGCCAGGTAAAGTGCAAGCACTTCATCTGGCGTTAGTCGTAGTGTCCGGATTGCACGATGAAAGTTTATTTGATAACGTCGACCACGTTTGCGTATCTCAATTCCTAATGAGGTTAGCCGAGCTAAGTCACGTCGAATTGTGCTAGTATCAACCTCTAAAGCTTCTGCGATTTCAGTTGACGTGAGGCCGATAGGATTATGGTGCAAGAGCGTTTCAATCTCTCCTAAACGTGAGTTAGAAGCCTGTTCCATAAAATCCTCCTTCTGTTTAATGATTGACATTGACTATTATACCGAATACGTGCAAAAAAAGCAACTTTTGCACGATTTTTAATTTGGTAGAGTATTCTTCTATAAAGATGGATAAATGAGGATGAAAGAAAGGGATAAAAAAGATACCTGAAGAGCCTCCAAAAGGCAGAGTATGTTTATTCCAAAAATCTACACCGCAAGAAGCTTTCGGAGTCGTGAGTATACTCTTTTCACAAGGAAAACTACAGAGCAGTGCCAAGAGCCAATACGGCAGCCCGTACTTTCATTAAACCGATCATTATCGCTTTTCTGGCTCCTGAAGGCATTTCTCAATGTGAGGTAATGCGGTGTCGCGCAAAGGGGTCTTGGGCCGTAACTGACGAACACTCGCTGCTGGCTCCCTATCAAGGAGCTTAGCGATAGTGTTGCGCAAGAGCCAAAAGTGGCGGCACACTGCTCGTTGACTCTTGCTCTGGAACAAAACCCAGGTACGTATTTCATCTCGATCCAATTACATTGAGTCAGGTTGTGGATCTCTCCAATTATCCGGCATCACAATTTTCACCTCCACTCCTGCATGCTCAGCCAAAAGATAGAGAAGATTACTCCCGCTCAATAATTCGATGGGTTTACCATCTGCAAATTCAAAGGAAGCTTTTCCATAACCGCTGGTTGTGACTAAAATCCCTTTAGATGCTCCCTCATTTTGCATAGTTCCATAAAGGTCACGAACAGCGCTCACACCAACTGTATTCTTGTAACGCTTGGCCTGGATCACTACTTTTCCACCAAATATTGGTCGTGGGTCGTATGCAACACAGTCAACTCCACCATCACGTGATGCTTGTGTGAGTCGTGTTTCCAGGCCCATCTTTTGGAATAAATTAGTGATCAGAGATTCAAACTCTGCGGGTGTCAGGTCCATGAGATTAGGACGTTGATCGAGTCCTGAGATTACATCAGTCTCTTCAATAAAGCGAGAATCAACCATGTTAAACTCAAGTACCGGTCTTACAGGTGCAAGTTCTGTCGGACTCTTTGAGACTGAGGCGTTCAGCACAGTGAGGCAAGCGAGTGGATCTACTTTACTCAAATCAAGTTGCATGAAGGTATCTCGATTTGTACGCACTGTGATTAGACATGTCCGTGCAGGACGACCAGTCCCCTTATCGATACTATCAACATAGCCATTAAACACGATGATATCCAGGTGACCCATACGGTCAGCTTTGAACAGCTCAAATAGTGTACGAAGCGTTATCTGAGCAACCACTGATGTATATAGTGCTTTCCGTTGAGTAGAGAGACGAGGTGTTTCAGTCACCTCATCCTTCGTTTTTACATATTTATAAAGTCCAACTTCGGGAACAACTTCAAAAGAAGGAAGATCATATTCAATCACGAGTTGTTTCGACTCAGGCACATAGGCAATTTTTGCATGCTGTGGAAAATTTTCTGGATAGCTACTTGATCCTAGCACCATAGTAAAATAGTCTACAACAGCAGTTGGAGAGCCAGCAGAAAGATCCCGCTGAAAGTTATCAACCTCCGCATGCTGTTTGACAATCTGCTGCTGAGTCTCTGCAACTTGACGCTCAAAGTTTAACCTTGCTTCTGCCAGTTTTTGCTGTCGTGTCATTTCTCTGGCTGCATATACATTTATATGTGTTCTATATAACTCATACGCTTTAGCCACTTCCTGAGCATGCCTCTCTTTAGCTCCTGGTTTAAGCTTTTGAATACCTGTCAAATCCGGTACCATATATCTTTGTGGATCAGGTGGCGGCTCCACTACCCCTAATGGACCTGGATCGAATACCGGAGTCGTTGGGTCTTGCTTTAGCATCTGTAAATTGATAAAACTATCGATTGAAAGCACATCAGTAAGAATATTGCTGAGTTGAGAAACATTCTCATTAAGCTGCTCGTTTTGCAAATTGACTTGAGCAATCCGCGATTCTGTATAAAGTCTGGCACGTTCCTTTTGGTCCTCTTGGATTCCTCGTTCATGTTGTTTTTGTTCAACTTGTAGCGCACGTTCATAATCTTTTCGTGCCTTTTCAGCCGCCCTTGCAGCCTGAGTTTGGAACTGCGCCTGCTTACGCTGTTGGGCTGAACGTCTTCGTTCAGCATCATGTTGTGCTTTCACAAGTATATGTACAATTCCACTTCGCCTAGCCATTTTTTTTCTTCTCCCTACATAGTTAGATATCCATTTCCTCTTTAAATCCCCACCCTCGGCCGATACTGTATCGCTTCCGCTACATGATTCGCCGCAATCAACTCATTCCCCGCCAAATCCGCAATCGTCCGCGCCAACTTCAGCACCTGATGATACGTTTTGGCCGACAAATGCAACTGCTGAACCGCTGCCATCAGCAACTTCTCCCCTGATGCATCCGGCTGGCAGAACTCCTGCACCTGCGTCGGCTCCATCTCGGCATTACAGGTCAACTTCGTGCCTTTGAAGCGTTCCATCTGATGCTCACGCGCAGCCTGCACTCGCGCACGGATCATCACGGAATCTTCGACGTTGCGTTTATCGGCCAGTTTTTCGTAGTCGACACGAGGGACCTCGATGTGGATGTCAATGTGATTCAATAGAGGCTCGCTGATCTTCTTCTGGTAGCGAGCGATGGCCATCGCCGAACAACTACATTCTTTCACTGGGTCGCCATAAAATCCACAGGGGCAAGGCTTCATGGAAGCTACAAGCATAAAATTTGCTGGATAATTGATTGTGTCCTGTGCGTGCGAAATCGATATTACCTTATCCTCTAAAGGCTGAATTAGCACTTCTAGCATGTTCTGATCATACTCGGGTAATTCATGCAAAAAAAGTACCCCATGATGTGCTAAGCTTATCTCACCAGGACACGGAATGCGTCCATTACCAAAAAGTTCGACATAGCCAATGGAGTGGTGTGGAGTGCGGAATGGTCTCTGCATTATACGTTGCATGTACGAGGGAAGCATTCCGCTCAAGCTATATATTTTCGTAATCTCAAGTTTTTCTCCAATAGTTAGCTGTGGGAGGATGGAGGGGATGCAGCGAGCAAGATCCATCTTTCCAGCTCCTTGTGGACCACTCATCAGTATATTATGCATCCCACTTGCAGCAATTTCCAGGACGCGTTTTACATGTTCCTGCCCACGTACCTTCGCCATGTCGTTCTCATAGGATACTTTGTCTGTATAATCAAATATACGCGGATCTGGTGTGTACGGCATGATCTGTTGTTCCCCGTTGAGATGAGCGAGCACTTGGCTCAGCTTCTCGACAGGGTAAATAGTATTTCCTGGCACAAGAGAAGCTTCCAATGCGTCAGCAGCAGGGACGAATACTGAGTGGATCTGTTTCTCAAGCATTGAGGAAACTAGAGGTAGAATACCGTTTGTATGGCGTAGATCGCCATCAGAGGAAAGTTCACCAAGAAAAAGGCTCTCATCCAGATGTTTATTGGGATTGACCTGACCCGAAGCTAATAACACTCCTAAAGCGATTGGAAGGTCGAAGCCGGTGCTCTCTTTAGGGATGTGGGTAGGGACAAGATGTATTGTAATCCCTCTGGAAGGAAAGAGATATCCGCTGTTTTGAATAGCCGAGCGTATGCGCTCTTTCGTCTTAGAGAAAGTAGAATCCGGAAGTCCTATGATTGCGAAAGAAGCAGTTTCATTATAAAGATCAACCACTACCTCAACGTACTCTCCACTAAGTCCAGTTATTGCACAACTGCATATTTTTGCCAGCATAACCGCTGCCTCCTCAACAATTCTTATTGCGCATTATGCATGAGAGGAATCAATTATGCAAGGTGTCCTGTCCAGTACCCTCTATTCTGACATATTCAAATAGCGATAAAGGGTGGATTTTTTTATGTTTAGCGTTTTTAAGATGGTATTGATCGGGGTATTACTTGCGTGAAGTTGCTTTGCAATAATAACTTTGGTATCGGTTACTTTCACCTTTGGTCTTCCTCCGACTCGTCCCCGAGCTCTAGCCGCTTCAAGTCCTGCCTTCGTGCGCTCACTAATCAAATTGCGCTCAAACTCCGCGAGCATGGCAATGAACTGAAAGAAGAGTTTCCCAGTTGCAGTTGTTGTGTCGATATGCTCAGTGAGAGAAACGAGGTTGATTTTGCGCTTCTGCAGGTTTTCGACCGTCTCGATCAACTGCTTCAGTGACCGGCCTAGCCGATCCAATTTCCATACTACCAGAGTATCCCCCTCATTCAGGTAGTCCATGGCCGCAAGAAATTCCTTGCGATCAAAGCGGGTCCCTGTTTGCTTGTCAGTAAAGGTGCGGATGACCCGACGATTTTTGAGTGCGTCTAACTGGAGCGCTAAATGCTGCTCAGTTTTTGAGACGCGGGCATAGCCGATCTCTCTCCCTTTGGTCGTAGTGTTTTTCAAAGGCTTCTCTTGAGCTGTTACACTTCTGTACTTTCTTTACCATAGTGCCATTAAAGGGTATTCATGTCAAGTTATTTGGACTTTGATTTCTGGGACGAGTTTTCGGGA
>WNGR01005087.1_pt1 | contig 19196 bp, 17 predicted proteins | sample 5407581 | NCBI WGS metagenome assembly WNGR01 (sample SAMN13153383, study PRJNA577476) | soil metagenome | isolation source: 80 cm soil or saprolite under Garry oak tree replicate 2 | place: USA:California | collected 2016-06-15 | reverse complement strand
AGCATGTATGATGGCTCATTCAGCGAGCAACGGAACGCCTACCGCCATGCGCTTGAGACGCTTTGTCAGCACTATCCTTCAAGTGCAGAACTTGAGCTGATGCTCCCACCCTATGGGAAAGGTCTGCCTACTGCCGGTGCTCGTTCTGGTATCGAATTTGATCGCTGGCTGGTCAGTGCCTCGCAGGGAAATTACCACGGTCCAGTCTTCCCCTTCGGGCGCGACTTCTCCAACCATGAGCAGGCTCGCCAATGGGCTGAATGCATCGAAGGTATCACCACACTTGCCGTTGATGGCAGCCAGTTACAGCCCTGGCGCGACGCCTCTATCCCTGTCGCCTTGATCCAGGTGGGCATCTTTGCCAATCCGCATGCCCAGGGACGACCATATACGAAGGACGTGCGTATAGAAGTGCTCTCCCCCGACGAAATCATGGAGGAGGCCAAAACCGAGCGCGTTGACCCCAACAGCTACCCCTACTCCGAGTTACAGGTCACACTGCGCCGCTACATGTTAGAAATCGAGACAATCTGTAGCCAGATGGAGCAGCATGCACGCACTCGCCGCCGGAGCGACCCCGCTTATAGTCCGGTCGTCTTCTTCGATGGCTCGCTCGTCGTCTCCTTCGCACTGACCATGCCAAGTCCCTACCGGGAACGCTACATTATGTCCGCTGTCTCCTTGTTGCGTGCCTCAGAAGACTTTCGGGTGCCCTTGATCGGCTATATCGACACCAGCTACGCTCGCGATATGATCACTATGCTCCTCCGACTCGATGCCATGCAACCTCAACCCACTCTACGAGAAACGAAGCGCATCCACGATGCCCTGCTCTGGCAAGGCCATCTACACTGGGGAGATCGCACTCCCGCCATGATCTGTGCCCGTGGAGACGTTCTAGAGGGCTATGGAGCCTACCGCGAAAAGGTCGCCTTCTGCTATCTGCAAACCACCTCCAATCGTCCCCCTGCCCGCCTTGAGTTCCCGCGCTGGATGATCGACGATGGCGTCCTTGAGCCAGTCCTCGATGTCGTCCGTGCCGAAGTCATCATCGGCCAGGGCTATCCCTATGCCATCGAAGCAGCTGATGCCGTCGCTGTAATAACCATGCAGGACCGAGCCGAGTTCTACGCGCAGTTCCAGGAGTTTATCCAGAAGCAGGGATTGAGTTTTACATTTTCCACGAAGTCGCTAAGTAAGAGTAGGAGGAGATAATCTGACAGGTGCCAATTATGGAATTACCTGACGACCTTCGTCTCGCACTCAACCAGGAGCTAACACAACTCTCTTCAAAGAGCCTCACAAGCACCGTCGAACAACTCTCTCGACGCTATCGTGACTGTCATGCATCCAGCAAGGGCTGCAGTGATCGCACCTTCCTGCACTCGCCCACAGATGTTCTCGCCTACGCCACCTATCGCCTTCCTGCCACCTTTGCTGCCATTTACGCTGCTCTGACTCACGTACAGGAAAGACGCCCAGATTGGCAACCACGTACACTACTGGATGTTGGAGCCGGGCCAGGTACCGCAATGTGGGCAGTCACAACTCTCTGGCCCGAATTAGAGCAGATTACGCTCCTCGAACGAGATCAACATATGATTACCCTTGGCAAACAGCTTGCACAACATGCTCGTTCCACGGCAGTGCGAATGGCAACCTGGCAAAAAGTCGATCTCCTCAAAGAATGGGAATGTCAGCCCCATGAGCTTGTGATAGCAGCTTACATGCTCGGAGAATTGCCCCTGGCTCGACACGAAGACTTCATCAAACAACTATGGGCACACTCAACGGACACTCTGCTTATCATCGAGCCAGGAACCCCTCGTGGCTTCTCTCTCATTCGTAATGTACGTCAACAACTGATAGTTGCTGGTGCACACATGATCGCTCCCTGTCCCCACAACCTGGCATGCCCAATGCCAGAAAATGACTGGTGCCACTTCGCCCAAAGAGTGGCACGGACGCGGGTTCACCGAAACGTGAAAGGGGGAACATTGGCGTATGAGGACGAAAAGTTTTCCTATGTTGCAGTGTCGCGAGAAGCCGTTACACCAGTTGCAGGGCGTGTCCTTCGCCATCCCCAACAGCGCAGTGGACACATCCACCTGGAACTCTGTACACCGGATGGTCTGAAGCACTCTATTGTGACTCGCAGTGATCGAGGAGCCTTTCGGGAGGCACGCGACCTTAAGTGGGGATCAGCTGTTACTCCATCCATAGGATAGCTGAAACCGCCTCTGTTGCCCAGACAGAGCGCAAGTGAGGGACCCGGCAGCACCTCGCTGCCGGGTCCCTCATCTCGCATATGGAAGGGGTTCCAAAGTGAGAACTTCCTCGCTTATCCCATCGAGGGAATAACGCCAAGCTGTTGCAGCATGCCGAGGTTGTCGAAACTGTCCCACTGTTCGGCAATCTTGCCATTCGCTATCCGCAAGATGCTCATGCCTGAGGTCGTCACCTGCTTGCCAGTCGCTGGAATCCCCATCAACTCCTTTTTGTGCGTGCCACGCCAGCCATAGCGCATGACCACCTTATCTCCTTCGGCGATCATATCTTCAGGAGTGATCTGCAAATCGGGGAAGGCGCTGAAGTAAGCCGACCCGAATTGCCGAAATGCTTCCAGACCATGGATGGGAGGCTGGCCTGGGAAGTGGCCGACGAAATCAGTAGCCACCAGTTGGTATGCTGGGCTTCGCTCGGATACGTCTCCGGTATTGAGGACTTCATCCACCCACCTGCGAATAAGAGCCTTGTTGTCTTCTGTTGACGTGAGGCGTTCTCCTTTCTGTCTGTTAAAAAGAGGGCAAGCGTATCTTACCCATCTGAAGTTACGGTGAATTGTCTTTCTCAGATCAGTATAATGTGCTGTCCAAATGCCAAACTTCCATCTGTGTACAAACTGTGAACTATCTCACTTGTACACATCAATATATTTGTATATACTCATAAGCAGGGGGGAATATGATAATTATCATCCTTCTATTCTACATGATTTCAGAGGAGTTTCTATGCAAAACATCAAGAGGTTCTACTACCTTGGGCTCCTCGCCTTGTTCATCGCGTTGATCCTTGCCTTAGGCCCTCTTTCTACAGGGACTTCGTATGCATCATCAACACCATGGACAGGCAAGACCACCGGCTGGGCCAATGTGCGCACCGGTCCCAGCACAAGTTACAGCATTGTAACCACGTATGCCCCGAGCACGAGTGTCACCGTCTACGCCACGGTTTCAGGCCAGGTTGTCTGGGGCGGCATCTCAAACTGGTACCGTATCTCCAGTCTCAGCAGTAGCGCCCGCTACATCTACGGCGGGCTGATTGTGGCGGCATCTGGTGGTGGTGGTAGTAGTGGGGGATCACCGCCATCAGCACAAGGGAAAGTGATCGTTATCAGTCTCTCGAAGCAGTGGATGAACGTCTACTACAACGGTACCCGGGTCTACAACGCACCGATTACCAGTGGACGACCCGAACTGCCGACCCCGACGGGGACATACCACGTCTTCCTGAAGCTGCACCCGACGACCTTCTACTCGCCCTGGCCTCCAGGTTCACCCTACTACTATCCACCGACTTTCATCAACTATGCTCTGGAATGGCGAGCTGGAGGGTTCTTCCTGCATGACTCCTGGTGGCGTACCGTCTACGGCCCTGGAACCAACGTCTGGCACTACGACCCCGTCTACGGCTGGGAAAGCGGCACCCACGGTTGTGTGACAATGCCCTTGAGTGCTGCGGTCTGGCTGTATAACTGGGCACCGATTGGGACAACTGTGCAGATTAATCCGTAACGTTGTTTTCAGGATATTCATGATCTGTAGTGCAAGGGCGGGCACCCACCAGGGATACTCTTGCACTATAGAGGATGCGCGAGCGAAAGCCTCGTTTAACCTGGTTTGCGTGCAAAAATATAGACGCGCTGCGTCTGGACCTCAACCCCTTCATAAGGCGGCCTCTCAATACTGTCTTCAATTTCAAAGCCTGCTGTCCTCAGGTAGCCTTCCATCTCAGCCCGTTGAAAGAAAATGAAGTCGATCGAGACTTTTTTCCCCCACCACTCCTCTAAGTGAACAGTCTCCTGACCCTGGTGAAAGGCCAGGAGCAACAATCCGTTCGGTTGGAGCACACGTCTGAATTCTCGAAGGACACGGATAACTTCTTCGCGTGGAATATGAATAATTGAGTAAAAGGCGGCTATGCCTGCCCATGCTTCATCATCCACATTCAGGGACGACATATTCCCCTCCAGGAACTCAATAGCGGGAGTAAGCTGTCGTGCCTGCTCTATCATGCGTGGTGATAAATCGATGCCCAGGACATTCACTCCTCTACTGTGCAGATAGTGAGCAATGTGCCCCGGTCCACATCCCATGTCACAGACAGGTCCTAAATCGCGCACTTCCGTTGCAAACCGATCGAGCAGCTCACGATCCAGTGGTTTATGCTCTAGCTCATGAAAGATCCGCGCAACATATTCTTCAGCGACCTGGTCGTAACCATCCCGCAATTCATTGACACCCTGATTCATGCTCTACCTCGACTGGAAGCTGTAATCTACTGAATACTTCGATGTCATCTTACCATGTTTTTACAGACATGTAGAGACCGTTTTGATTGCTCCTGGCAATCAAAACGGTCTCTACATGTAGGGTGGGTTATGTCCCCAAAAGTTATGCCTTCGTCTCCACCTCCACCTCTCCTTCTGCTTTGTGCCCATTAGTATTCCCATTTCCGTTGGCCTGCAACATCCTCGCCTCGTGGGCAGCATTGATCACTGGCAGTGAGCGGAGCTTAGCAGATTTGCCCCGGTTGTTTGGTGAGAGGGCAGACATAGCCGTGCCTTTGGCAACTTCAAGGCCAACACTGGTCAGTGTGGGCGTGTGGCAGAGCATATTGGTGTAGGAGGCGTTGGCGAGGGGGCAGTAGCACTCACCAGCTTTGATGCTGCGGCGGAGTTCATCGGCTTTTGCCGTTGTCCAGGTAGACCGGAAATCATAGTTGTGTTCGCGCAGATTGCCAACGGGCTCGGCGCGGATACAGCATGTCCAGACATCACCATTGGTCGCGGAACGCCTGCGTGATGCGCGAGACGCCATTAAATTCGGCTTTGCGGATGCCCTCTTGCAGTTTGTTAATCACGGGCTGGTACTTCTCGATGGGGGGGGTAATGCCCATGCCGACCGTATCCAGCTCGACCCGCTCCTCGGCGATCTCACTGATGAAGGAGTCCGGTTTGAGTTCATCACGCACAAAGGCATAAATCTGCTCAAATTCGTCTACGTTGAAGTTGGAGATCACCGTATGCACGCCCAGGGTGAAGTTTTTGTAGCGGCCCTTGAGTGCCTTCAGGCCAGCGTAGGTACGCATGGCCCGCTCAAAATTCCCCTTGACGCCGCGCACAATGTCATGCTTCTCGCCGACGCCATCCAGTGAGAGGTTAACAATCACTTCAGAGGTTGGGGCAGCTTGTAAGACGCGCTCAATGCGGCCAGGGATGATCTTGTCCTGAATCCCATTGGTAGGAATGTTGATGATGCCAGGGCGACAGTGGCGATAGGCGGCTTCAACCATCTCCGGCAGGTCTTTACGCAGTGTGGGCTCCCCACCACTGAAGGTGAACCAGTAGGCATCGTGGCCAATCGAGGCAAACGTCTTGTCGTACTCTTCAATCGTGAAGTCGTCGTTGGGACGCTGCCATACATTACAGGTTTTACAACGCGAGTTACAGCGGTAACTGACGCTAATTGTCAGATTCATTGGAAGAGCAAGGGGTTTTCCAAGTGCATATGACGCTTGCATCTTCGCAATTTTCGGTAGAACTTCTAGCATATCTGTTTCCCTTCAAGCAGCTGGTAGCACTTCGTCCCTCTCCCTGGCTCCTTACATTCGTCCTGGCGAATGCCCTTTGCGGCTACCCTGGTCTCACAATATTTATTTTCGGTCAAAAACTAATAAACCTGAGAGGTCTCTTTTTCAGAATACGTAACTCAGCATTTAACCTGCGGAGCGTGCCGCGCCTCTAGTCTATAGAACGACTGAAGAGGGGACAAGCAACGAACGTATCATGCACGGAGTACCATCGTATCTTTAATGTGGCGGAATACCCCTTGCGAGTACCAGGTTTCGCTGTTATTCTAGATGAGGCAGGCATCATTTCCGTTTTTTTTTGTGAGACAAAGAATTTGCAAATTAGGAGCTATAACTCTAGATCTAGGGATATCCTTTGGAGATGTCCTGGTGGGAGAAGATATGATCAACTTGCAAGACCCCGCACTGACGGAGCGTTTGCGTCGCAGAACACCAGAGGGACGCTACGAGGTAAGTGAGATCGATCTGGTACTAAACATTCGAGCCTATCATGCAAAGGGCGATACTGCTGGCGTTCGCCTGCTCTGCGAAGTGCTGCTGGAACGCTGCGCACCGGAGTTCCAGCGCCGTACTCAGGGGTTGCGCCATCGGCCTGAATTGCGCGAAGAGGCAATTGCCAATATGAATGAGCATCTGTTACGCGAGGCGCTGAACCCGAATGAAACATTCATCACGCAAAATTTTGTGCATTATCTACGCTGCCTATGTGCCGATGAGTTTACTCGCACCTTGCGCCAGGAGGGTCTGCACTATCGACGCGATGATGAGGGACGTCCCTCAGGTCGTCCGCATCATGTGCCGCGTGCATTGATGGATCCATTGCAGCCAACACCTGTGAACGACGATGGACCACCCGCTGGAGACGTAGCAGACCCACATGACCAGTATGAATTATTACATGCCAGGGATGAGAGTCAGCGTATCCTGATGTATTTAGCTGACCCCATGGACCGGGCAATTATGGTCCTGCGTGTGTTTGAGCATATGAAATGGGACGATATCGCCCTGATCTGTAAGCGAACCGAGCGCACTGTGCGGCTGCGCTATGAACGGGCATGCAGCTATCTACGCGAGTGTATGAATAGGGAACGAGCGGTAGGGGGCCAACTTATTGCGTCCAATACCACCACACAATCATAGATATCCTAAAGAAAGGCACTGACAATGAACACCCACGAATTGCAGCAACTGAAGATGGCCTGGTTGATTGCCGAGGAGGCTGGCGATAAACAAGCACAGATTGCTCTGCTCCGTGACCACCCTGATGTCCAGGCAACCTTGATTGATTTTATCGCTGCTTACCATGCTACCGATGTGGAGGGGCCAGACGCTCAGCATACACCTCTGTTACCATTGACGCAGCGTGCCTGCCAGACGGCACTGGAGCGGGTGTTTGGCAATTCGACCGTCGCTGCCAATCTTCGCGAGCTTCGCATGCTGCGTGGCCTGACACTGGTAAAAGCGGCCAGGGGGTTACAGCTCGGTGTTGATGTATGGAAGAAGTTTGAAGAAGGTGCAATCGAACTGGTCAGTCTGAGTCAGCGCCAACTTGAACGCCTGGCCCGTTTCTTTCAGGTAAGTGCGGAACAGTTTGGCCTGATCTTGCGTAACAGCGAGCCTACCCTCACATTGGATCGTCGTCAAACAGGCAGCGCGGCTCGGAGCAAGCAGCAAGGCTCCAAGAAGCAGAGTTTTGCCGAGGCGATCGAGAAGAGCACGATGACGGCAGAGGAGAAGAAGGTGTGGTTAGAAGAATAAATTGAGACCTGATCTTGGCCAGGTACCTGGCCAAGATCAGGTCTCAATTTATTCTTTTCCTGGTGCCAGGTACCGTTTAAACCAGCCACTTGCCAGCTGCGCAACCTTCTCTAACGTACCAGGTTCCTCAAACAGATGTGACGCCCCAGGAACGATCTCGATTTGTTTTTCCCCCTTCAGCAGTGAGAATGCCATCCTATTCAATTCAATGACCTGAGTGTCCCTCGAACCGACGATCAAGAGTGTCGGAGCCTGAACACGGGTAAGGTATGAACTTGCAAGATCGGGACGACCACCACGTGAGACAACTGCACCAACGGCAAGGGGACGTTCTGCTGCTGCAACCAGGGCAGCGGCAGCTCCAGTGCTGGCACCGAAGTAGCCAATTTTGAGGTTTGCAGTATCCGGGTTCACAGTGAGCCAGTTCGTAGCACCCATGACTCGCTGGCTGAGCAGGTTGATATCGAAGCGTAAGTGGCCTGTGTAGCGATCTTGTTCCTCTTCTTGAAGGGTGAGCAGGTCGATCAACAGGGTTGCAAATCCAGCTTCCTGCAGTACCTGGGCAACGAACTGGTTGCGAGGGCTATGCCGACTGCTGCCACTGCCATGTGCAAAGAGCACAACGCCTGCAGGATTTTCAGGGATGATCAAATTGCCTTCAAGCTTGATGTTGTCTGCTGTGACTTGCACCTGAGATATTCTGTTGTTCGATCCTGATGTTCTGTCCATCACGGCCTCCGATTATGCAATATAGCAGGTCGCTCGTGCTCAGCTTGTTCGAGCAGGTCGTGTACTTCTTTGTCTGTAGTTTGCGAGAAGTCTTCGTACCAGAAGCCGACCCCGTAGAATGGCTCTGGCGTTTCAGCACAGATGATTTCGTCTACCTCTGTTCCAAGCTCCTTACACGTCGAGGGGGCCGCTACCGGGACAGCAACGACGATACGAGCAGGTTGTAGCCGCCGTAATGCTTCGATGGCAGCACGCATAGTTGAACCTGTTGCAAGGCCATCATCCACGAGAATAACTGTATGGCCATTGACATCAGGTGCAGGACGATCATCACGATAGAGGTGTTCACGTCGTTCTAGCTCTTGTTGCTCTTTCGCAGTGACCGCATCGATCAAGTTTTCAGGAATGCGGAGGAAGTGTACAACCTCCTCGTTGAGGACACGTATCCCTCCCGTTGCGATAGCACCCATCGCTAGCTCCTCATGGCCGGGCACGCCAAGTTTGCGCACGAGAAAGACATCGAGGGGAGCATGGAGTGCCTTTGCTACTTCAAAGGCGACAACTATACCACCACGAGGTAGTGCAAGCACCAGTACATCCTGGCGATCAGCATACTTTGTGAGCTTTGTAGCTAGCACTCGCCCGGCTTCGCTTCGGTCTCGAAATTGTGTTACCATTATTGACCTCTCAATCCAATTTACGCTACTGCTGGCGAATCCCAACGGGCAGAGGCAAAGAGGAACAAGCCGACTTTTATTGCTTCGGCACTTCTTGCTCCTACCAAAATTGTATATCATCTAACGGATTTTATCAAGTAGTATATGCTATTATTAGCGCATGAATTATCAAAAAAAGAGAACGTTTGCTTGCAACGAAACAGGCTTTGATTGCATCTGTATATATGTGAGCTACTTCATAGCCTTCATAGCCATAGACACGTCAAGAAGCTAGGAAACGTGTTATAATGGGGAGGATATACTAGTACTGTACCGGTGGAGAGAGGAAACCGCAATCATGGCAATGTTTGAAAGCTTATCAAAACGTCTTGAAGGGGTATTTAGCAATCTTAGTGGCAAGGGCAAACTGACCGAAGCAGATGTCAATGAGGCAATGCGCGAGGTGCGGCTGGCGATGCTTGAAGCGGATGTCAGCCTCAAGGTGGTGCGCCAATTTGTCGAGCGTGTTAAGGAGAAGGCTATCGGTGCTGAGGTGCTGGGAAGTTTCTCTCCGGCGCAACAGGTGCTGGGGATTGTCAACGAAGAATTGATAGAGATGCTTGGGGGGATCGATGGTAAGAATAAGCTCGACCTTGGTGGAGCGCCTCCCAATGTCATCATGCTGGTAGGACTTCAGGGTTCTGGTAAGACGACGACGGCTGCCAAACTTGCGAACTTCCTGCGCAAGCAGGGTCAGCGTCCCTTGATGGTGGCTGCGGACATGTATCGTCCTGCTGCTGTCCGTCAGCTGCAAACTCTTGGGAAGCAGCTCTCTATTCCAGTCTACTCCGAGCCGATGGGTGCGAACCCTGTCGATATCTGTGTACGTTCGCTGGAGTTTGCCCGTGAGCAGGCCAGCACGGTTGTTCTTCTTGATACGGCCGGTCGTCTCAATATTGACGAGCGGATGATGCAGGAGATCATCAACATTCGCCAGCGCGTGCAACCTCGTGAAGTACTATTAGTAGCGGATGCTATGACCGGTCAGGAGGCAGTGCGTGTGGCGGACGACTTCAACAAAGCCGTCTCATTGACAGGAATGATCCTGACCAAGATGGATGGTGATGCCAGGGGTGGAGCGGCTCTCTCGATTCGCTCGGTGACAGGTGTGCCGATCAAATTTATGGGTGTAGGCGAGAAGACAGACGCACTGGAGGCATTTTATCCAGATCGTCTGGCCTCACGTATCCTGGGTATGGGCGATGTGCTTTCTCTGATTGAGAAGGCGCAGGAGACCATTGACGAGGAAGAGGCTCTGCGTGCCCAGGCCAAAATGCAGCAGGGCAAATTTGACCTGGAGGATTTCCTGACGGCGATGCGCCAGCTGAAGAAGATGGGCTCATTGCGCTCAGTGATGGAGATGCTTCCAGGCTTCAACAAGCTGGCTGATATGCCGGATATGGAAGAGGCACTGGAAGGTGACCAGTTGAAACATATCGAGGCGATAATTCTCTCCATGACCAGGGAGGAACGGCGTAACCCCGATATTATCAATGGAAGCCGACGCAAACGTATTGCTCGAGGGAGTGGGAGCACCCCGCAGGATGTGAACCAGTTGCTCGATCAATTCAACCAGATGCGTACTATGATGCGGCAAGTCAGCACAGGTAAGGGACCGTGGGCACGTATGGCCCGACAACTTGGGGGAAGTGCAGGACTGCCGGGATTACCTGGAATGCCAGGGCTGCCAGGAGGGCGACCGCAAGGGATCTCTCCTACCCAGGCAGCTGCATCCAGACCAGGTGGCCATTCCGGCAAGAAGACGAATAAGGCCCTTCGTAAAGCTCAAAAGAAACATAAAGCTAAAAGTGGAAGGAGATAACGCTCCCATGCAAAAGACGTCTTCTGAGGACGACGCGAGCGCTCGCCCCTACCCGCGTTGGGTGGCACAGACAGTGCTTCTGGGGGTTATGGTTGGTCTGCTGCTGTTGACCAGCGCTTGTGGTGGTGGTGATCCTAAGATACAGCAACAGGCAAGCCAGAATAAGGCACAGCTCGATTCTCTACTGAAGCATGCCCAGGCCATTGGCGTGCCGACTTCACTTCTACAGCCTATACTTTCGCAAGAACAACAACTCGCCAGCACCAGTGTGCCCTTTACGCTTTTTAATGATCAACCAGCTACGAACTATAATAAAAATCTTGCTACTCGCTATCAGCAGTTGGTGCTTCAGACGCAGTCAGTGATTGCAACGACGACGGAAGCGGCTCAATCTCAGGCACAGCGTGAGATGCAGAACTTCCAGTTGGCGCTCACACAAAGGCGTACAGAAGGTTTTCATGTTGATAGCTTTTCTCTCCAGTTCAATCAGGATCAAGGCTTACTGGCAACAGCACAATATCCCAAAGATTATGTAAAAATCAGCAATGATGCATATACCGCAACACAGGCTTTGAACCTGATGAAATCAACGTCTGATCAGCTCACTACTTTTAAGAACACTATTGCCCAGATGAAGCAGGCTCACCTGGATGTGACTGCCATGCAACTCCAATATCAGAATGACCTGCAAATCTTTGATGGTGCCAGGTCGCCGTTCGATTTTCAGAACCTTGGCACGTTGATCAATGCCCAATACGAACTGGCGGTTGTTAACTCGATGCAGGCCCTGCCCTATGTTGGGGCTGCTAAACTTGGGGAGTTCAAAAAGCAGATTGAGCTGTTGAAGTTGTATGGGATGGATGCGAGCGACTATCAGAACCATTTTAATGCTGACCAGGCGGCGATGAAAAAAGCTTCGACTCTACATGATTACCTGGTCGTCTCCCAGCAGATTGACGCTGATATGGCAGCAATGCATGACGACCTGGTACAGGGCCAGGCCTACTACATGGTCAAGCAAATCGACCAGGAAGCGCGAACATGGGGGCAGGCCCATCCTTACCACGATAAGTCCGATGGAAAGGACTATATCCTCACCGCAGGTTACACGCTCGATGGCATTGGCTTCTGGTTCAACAGGGAACTGGGTTGGACCTATACAACTGAGGACTATCAGTCTGTGATTGATGAAGAGAATAATGAGCTTTTCAATTTACAGATGCTGGAGGCCGACTACTACGATAAGACCCCTTACGACCAGGTGCATGCCACCGACCTGCAGATGCTCAGTCACTACCAGCTGCAAAAGGGCCAGGTGTTGATGGTCTCCCTCGTTGAACAAGCCTTGCGCCTCTACCAGGATGGTCAGCTTGTACGTGCCTTCCATGTGACGACTGGACGTGTAGAACGACCTTCACTGCCAGGTGCCTGGACTGTACAAGATCGCAAGTCGCCAACAGTGTTCAAATCAACCGAACCCCAGGGTTCACCCTACTGGTATCCCGATACACCAATTCAATATGGGATTCTTTACCACTGGGGCGGCTTCTTCGTGCATGATGCGTGGTGGCGTGTAGACTTTGGCCCTGGCACGCAGTTCCCCCATTACGATAGTGGCGGCGACGAGTCGTTCGCTGGGAATGGCAGTCATGGATGTGTGAATATGCAGAAGGATGAAGCTGGATGGGTGTATGCCCATACAGATTGGCATACGATGATTGTAATTTATTAGAGCCTGTAGTTCTGCATGAAGAGGTTCCAGGCAGACCCTTGGGTCTGCCTGGAACCTCTTCATGCAGAAACGCTTACCTGAATTGCAGAGGGATAATCAATGATACAGCAAATGCAGCCCCTACCCCTCGAAGTACAGCAGCTTACAGCAACCTACCAGCTTGGTCTCCCTACAGCAGAATTTACTCCCAGGCTCACAGCCTCGAAATGGATCTTTGGTATTCTGCTGTTTCTGATTGGAGCAGGTTTTATCGTTTTTAGCTTCGCTGCCTCTAACTCAGATGCAACTTCACAGCTGGTCTTGCTACTGATTGGCCTGGCTGTTGTAGCGCTTGGATTTTCGCCCTTTATCGCCACATACCTCCAACGCGGTCTGCACGTTTACGTTTGCCCGAACGGGCTTGTGTATGTCAATGGCAGCAAGTCCGATGTCATCCGTTGGGACCAGATTGAGGCAGTATGGGCACAGGTAACCAGACGCTACTATAATGGTGTGTATGCGGGTACTACTCATCTCTATACTGTGCGCCGGGCCGATGGAGCGACCTTCAAGTTCAACGATAAATTTCACAAAGTTGGTGACCTGGGAACGATGATTGAACGTGAGTCCAGCCGCCAACTGCTCCCAAAAGCGATTGCTGCCTATAACTTTGGTGCACCTGTTGTCTTTGGCAAGCTCGTCGTGAGTCAGCAAGGTGTGAGTAATGGGAAGGAGATGCTTCCCTGGAGCCAGGTCAAGGGTATCCGCGTCAATCGCGGTGTCGTTACCGTGAGTAAGGAAGGCAAGTGGCTGAACTGGGCCAATATCCCTGTTTCGCGGACACCGAATATCTTTGTGTTTATGGCCCTGGTGAATTATATTGTCAATGGGAGAAGATAAAATACCAGGTTTATCTCGCCCTGATAACATACTGTTCCCAGGTGGCATCAGTGGGCACTGATGCCACCTGGGAACAGTATGTTATGCTACATTCTCCTGCTCATCTGTCCTTTGTAGTTGGGGTAGTGGCAATGGGGGTAGCAGGTCCCGACGTACAACCGGAAGTTGACGGTAGAGATCAGCACCTGTCAGATGCGTTCGCCAGCTGCGGGCTGCCTGCAGATCTTTTACGAAGTCCTCCTGTAAATCGATGCCCAGCGCTTGCCAGATAAGGCTGATCGCACGACGTGCGAAGGCAATATCATTGCGAGGTTCAATACGGTCCAGGTCCTCGAAGAAGAATCCGCAACTGGTGAAACTGTACTGCTGATAATACTGTGCCTCAAGCAACAGCATAGTGCGTTGCGCCAGTTGGGGGTCGCCGGGCAGACCATGGTGCTTGCCATACTGTGACCAGAAGCTTTCTATAGGCTCCCAACCATTCCGTACAGGAAGGTAGGCATCGCGGGCAGCCCAGGGGTCACTTAATGTCTCACCCGCGTACTGCTCAAAGAGCTGATCTCCGCGGGCTGCCAGGTTATTGAGTGCCTGTCGAAGTGCAGCTTTCCAACTGCTATCTCCCTCTGTACATTCGCAGCCTGTATCCCAGCGCGCCACACCATGCCCGCAGCTCCAGGCACTGGGTGTACGTAGTTCGACCTCTTTCGTTGGAGGATACATCTGCAGGTAGCGTTCCAGTGTACAAACTTCAAAGCCATAGTCTGGCGCTCCAACCGAGATCAAATGAGTCAGGAACTTATCACGCCAGGGCTTGTGGTGTCCATAGAGCTCACCATCTGTGGCGATGAGTATGAGTTGAGGCTCTCCTGCTTTGCGTTTGCTCTCAACGAGATGACCTGGCAGGTAGTTGGCAGCAAAGAGATCGGCATTGCTGGTTGTGTTCCAATCGAAGGAAACGCCTCCAGAAAGCGGCGCATTATAGAAGAAGACGATGATGCTGCGGCCATTGAACAGCCGCACGATATAAGGTTGAGATGGGTCAATCGCTGTAGTCGCCTGCCAGGGAGCCAGCACAGTATACGTTATACCCGCCTGTGCCAGCATATCCAGGCACTCCAGGTCTACGGCTGTCTCGGATAGCCACATTCCATGCGCCTCATGTCCATAGCGATGGCGGAAATCACTCAAACCCCAAAGAATCTGGGTGCGCTTATCGCGAGTGTTTGCAAGAGGCATGATTGTGTGGTTATAAACCTGGGCGAGGGCATTGCCGACACCATAGCGTGCAATGTGCTGATGATCAGCGTCGATGATGCGCTGATAAACGTCGGGATGGGTATCCTCTAACCACGAGGCAAGTGTAGGTCCCAGGTCGTAACTGATGACCTCAAAATTGCCTGCTTCGGCATTTGGGCGATAGCACTCAGTCGTGATCTTTTCATTGAAGTTGGCGAATGGAGCGGCTCCCGGCTCTATAGGGAGTTGACCTGTGAAGGGGTCTTCGCGAGGAGGCTGATAAAAATGCCCGTGCAGACATAAGTATGCCGGGTCGACATGTGAGCTTGTTTCCATATCGTTGGATGTTGTTTGATTGATCATGTAACCACCTTTGCTGGCAAACAGTAGAATCAGCACTGTTACTACCAGAACGAAAGCTACTATTCTCCTTATCTATTGTAACTATCTATTCTAACGAACAGAGTACAGTTTTTAGTTTCATGTATAGGGGTGCAGGATAGCGCACCCGATAGCTTCCGATGGCTTAGAGGGTACCCGCAAGGGTACCCTATGGAACAGAACATTATACGCGACACTGAACCGATTGTCCTATTGTTTATCCTGGCGTTCAACCAGGACACCCCTTATTGCCCACCCTGGGCGCTGAGCAAGAATTCCTCGTAGGCCTCGCGCAGCTTGGGATAGCGCAGCAGGAAGAACCCTGCGTACTCCTGCGTCAGTGGGCGAGGCTGACGGATCAGCTTCATATTCACTTCCTTGAGCAGGCGATTGCCTTTCTTCCCATTGCAGGACTTACAGGAAGCTACAAGGTTCTCCCAGCTGCTTTGTCCGCCACGGGAACGTGGGATAACATGATCAAGTGTCAGTTCGCGGCTACGTTTGCCACAATACTGACAGGTTTCGTCGTCACGGAGCAGGATATTTGCCCGGGTTGGTTGAAGGGCGATACGAGGTATGCGCACATTGGCTAGCAACTGCACAATGACGGGCCGCTCGAGAACAAGACGGCGGGCAGCAATACTCGCTTCGATCAACTCACGAACACTCTCGTCTACGAAGGTGACTTTCTGCTTAGAAAGAAGCACAATCAGACGGCGCTCCGGAATGACCGAGAGAGGTTGTAGTGAGGAATTCAATACAAGAACAGGCATGAATGGCTTCCCTTCCTCTCTGTCAGAGCCGATACCGAGAGCAGACAGCGAGGAAGAAGCATGAGACCCAGGAAAGGGCAGGGGAAACCCAAACCCTCTCAGCTCCTACCGCCGCCTGCGACGACGTTTGGTTGAATGAGCAGAATAGTGTCTTGCACGTCCAGGTGAATTTGGCACTATGCGACGTTCGCCGCCTGCTGATCGATCCATTTTTCGATCTGGCTCGACCATGCATGCGGTGACCAGACAACAGCATCCTGCCTGAGCAGAGAAGTGTATCTGATACGCTTGCATTTCCAACTCCTACCTGTGATTTGCCTTGCACTGTCTTTTGCATTGCAAAGGAAGTGATTGTGCCATCCTGGTCGGGGTGAGAGGACTTGAACCTCCGACCTCAGCGTCCCGAACGCTGCGCGCTAGCCGACTGCGCTACACCCCGGTTAACGATCCGTGCAATTGACCCTCTGGTTCATTCTCTCCAGTGAATCGCTTGATAAGTGCGATGTGTACAGATTTCATTGAGCCTTGCTGTCATGGGACTCTAGCGAACCTCCACATCTCCCCTCTTGAGACCAAGTATAGCACAAGTGGTCAAGGTTTGACAATAGGTGAATCAGCTTTTTAACAGTTTTTTCACCAATCTATCCCCAAGTTCAAAAGAATAGTTCTGCCCTCGATCATGCGGATAGACCTGGAACATGTTCGCTACCCATAAATTCTTGAGTGGTGTGTGCAAGGGCGGGATGTGCTCTCGATACTCAGTCGTGACAATCGGCTGAGCGAACGGAGCTTGAAAAAGCCAGCTCTCCTGCACCCACTCAGGGGTAAAGTCAGGTCGAATGCGCTTGAGATGGGGGAGAAATTGATTCAGTATCTCCTCTTTACTCATCTTGAAAAGTGGATCATCCATCGGTCGATAGTTACCGAGATAGACTAAATGCCTTCCTCTATACTCCGAAGGTGAGCGAAAGTTGGTGTGTTCAAACAATCCGCTGAAGGGATAGCCAGGGTCGCAGATATTGATCCAGTAGCTATCGGTCAGCTGGCGATCCAGGGAAAGTACCAGGCACTGCGCTCCGTATGCCTGGCCCCAATCATACTTCACACGGTAGTCTTCAGGTAACGCTGGAATAAGGCGGCAAGTGAGCCGGGTTGCCAGGGTTGAGATCACGCGATCAACTGTCCAGGTGCCTGAACTGGTCTTGACGGTCCAACGACCATCCTCCAACTGCTCAATCGTCTCCACTCGTGTACCAGGCAGCACCTTCCCATCTGCCTGGCTGATACGTTCAACCAATCGCTCGTAAAGTTGCTGAAACCCACCACGCAGATAACCCAGGCTGGTCGTGCGATCATGGATGCGGCCCCAGAACCAGGGCAGGGCAATCTGTTCATGCATCGTCCCAAACTTACTGATAAAGAGGGGTTCAAACAATAACTCGTATCCACGCTTGCCCATCCAACGACGAAGCCAGGCAGCTGCAGTTTTGCCTTCCAGTGGCCCTGCATTGATAACTTTCAGGAAGGCGGCGACCGCACCTACACGCAAGCGCTGATCGAAGCGCAAGGGTGAAAATGCGAGCAGGGACATTGGAGAATCCAGCCGATAAGTTTTGCCACCTATGAGGCAGACGGTGCGAGGTGCCTTCCATTCCAGGCGATCTCCCAGCCCAACTTCCTGTATTAATTTGATGGCGACGGTATCAGTGCGAAACAGGTGGTGATAGAACTTTTCGAGCCAGGTATCATCGATACGGAAACCAGCAGCCAGTCCACCTGCCGTCTTTTCCTGCTCGAAGACCATGACTGATTGCCCAGCCTGGCCCAGGCGATAGGCAGCCATCAGGCCAAGTGCACCGCCGCCAAGTATTGCATATTGCATAGTAGGGTCCTTGTTTATGTATTGATTAATATCGGATTGTGTTTTTTGTGGGTTTGGGTCTCTGCAATTGTAACATATGACAGAGAATGTAGACTATCCAACAGGTGTTTCACCCTCTTCACCCACTTCAGCAAGAGCCGTCACTTCCCCACCCACCACCTGGTATCTGTGCGCCCTCGATAGTATCTCCTCTGGAAACACGCTATAATCTGTTGTCGTCAGCAGCACCTGCTCGTGCCGCAAAATCTCCTGCAGGAGGTACTCGCGGCGCAGGTGATCGAGTTCACTGAACACATCATCCAGCAGGAGGATAGGCTCATCGCCTGTGTTTGCACGCATATAGGCCAGTTCTGCCAGTTTGGCGGAGAGTGCCACAGTACGCTGCTGGCCACGAGACCCGTAGGTTTGCATATTGACGCCATTGACCATGAAATCCAAATCGTCGCGATGAGGGCCTAATAAACAAACGCCTTGCAGAATCTCTTTTCGCCGCGCCTCAAGTAGCTGCTCTCGATAGTGTTGCTTCGCCTCAAGAGGGTTCCAGGCTGGATCAACGCTGAACGAGGGACGATAGACGATTTGGAGTTGCTCGCGCCCACCACTGATAATATTCTGGAGCTGGTGAGCCTGTTCGTTGAGAGCTGTTACCATGCGCATGCGCTCAAAAATAATCATGCTTGCCCGTATGGTGAGTTGTTCATCTAAATAGTCCAGCATGCGCGGGTCTTCTTGTTGTTCGCGGATACGCTTCAAAAGGGCAGAGCGCTGGGTCACGATTTTGCGATACTGCTGCCAGGCCTGGCAGTAACGAGGCTTTATCTGGCAGAGACCACGATCAAGAAAGCGGCGTCGCTCTTCGGGAGAGCCATCAACCAGGTGTAAATCCGTCGGGGCGAACGAAACGGTGGTAATCTGCCCAACCAGGTCTATTGCCCGCCTGGGCACACCATTAATCTTGATACGCTTCCTCTGGGTGCTGGCGGGTAGCTCGACAGTTCTGGGGCGAAGTGGATAAGCGCCATTGTGATTCCCCATGTCAGGTGGAGTGGGATCAAAGACGACAATGTCCACTGTCACTGCATCTTCACGGCGTTTAATGGTAGCATCGATGCGTGCAAGGTGGTCAGGTGCATGCCAGTTGACTACTTCGCGGTCAGCACTGGCATGAAAAGAGGTAGTCGTAGAGAGCATCGAGACGGCTTCGATCAAGTTTGTCTTCCCCTGGGCGTTCTCACCTGTGAAGAGAAAGAGACCTGGCCCAAGCGAGAGGTCGAGATGCTGGTAATTGCGAAAGTCGTTGAGAGAAAGATGCGAAAGGTACATGCAAATATCCCTGAAGACTCCCCCGGCTAAAGCACGGGGGGTTCTGAGCCTCCATTCCACGCTTCCAACCTCCCTCGTCTGAGGAGGAAGATTG
>WNGR01002768.1_pt1 | contig 19196 bp, 16 predicted proteins | sample 5407581 | NCBI WGS metagenome assembly WNGR01 (sample SAMN13153383, study PRJNA577476) | soil metagenome | isolation source: 80 cm soil or saprolite under Garry oak tree replicate 2 | place: USA:California | collected 2016-06-15 | reverse complement strand
TCTGCAAGTTCCAATTGACTAACAATTGACTTTGCCTGACTTGGTCAAAAATATTGACTAACACTTGACTGTGGATTAACAAATGTCCTATTTTTTTGACTTCATTGTGACTTTGGCTGACTTTTCTTTTTTACTGAGCATCACCTAGAAAGTTGTGATGCAGGACGATGGCCAAACCATCTCATTACCCCCATGCAGTCGGACATTGTCCAACCCATGATCCCAGCTGATACTCTCACCCTTGACACCGAGTGACGAGAGAATGAGGGGGGCTCAGGGATAGCAGTTGGCTCTTCTCCCTTGCTTGAGCCATCGGGCTACCAAGAGCCTCTTACACTCAGCAGCAGTGGACAGGTGTTGGCCAACCTCTCTGTAAGCTCACATCGTTCCCTCAATGATATCTTAAGTTCGTGGGCTAGAACTGAACCTGCCCAGATTAAAGAGTTAGAAGATGACAAGGTAGAAGACAAGCACGTTGCACCACGTGTCAGGAAAGAGATGCAGGTGCTCTGTGTGACCAGACTGTACAATATCTCCAGTGAATTTACAATGGACATCCATGTTGCCGACACCGATTTGGAAAAAATCTTGCTATGGGTCAATGCACCAGTGAATGTTGAGTGCATGTTTGTAGTGCTCCCCTGACCCTTCTAATCCTTCATTTTCTTCCTCTCAGCATAGATATCTCTTAGGCAAGATGCATATCGCTGGCCTGCTACTCTATCCAGGACCTCAAACCACATGCAATACAACAGGGCAAGAGTTGCAGGCACTGGTTCGAAAGCGTCCAGCTGGTTCCATGGACAAAGATACCACACGTCCTTTGGTTCTTGATAAATGATGACTTCACCTCTCTCTTCCCTCCTTGTGAGGTACATTTTTTTCGTATTCCCCAGATTCAGACATTAATTGCTATTATATTCCCTGTCAAGGCATCTGAGGACCTTTTTGACATTTCTCACTATGTACAGTCGGGACAGAATAAGTTGGGCTTCATGCAGGTCAACTCCATGGTGGAATATATACTTGTGATTTTTCGCCATTATCCCACGCAAAGCCAGATTGCGCTGTTGCATGCACGTTGGGACGAGAGGAAGCATTTTTGGGAACAGCTTGCTTGGTTGGCTTGCCCCATTTCCCCATGATTAGCACTACCATTCCTTACCCCACTCCCCCCATGAATATTGCAATATATTACTGCTTATTACTGCATTGTTTCCCCTTAACACCGTGCATACTGTCGAGTGAGTAACCTTTCCCTTTGGATTCGGATCTGTCCCAGTCCCAAGATCCAGACAATTCACTTAACTGTGCCTTAATCATTACCATATTAGTGATATGATGTGATGTGCTATACCGTATATAGTACTGTAGACACACCCCCTTTTTATTTGTGAAAATCGTGGTTGTGTGTTTGCTGTATTTCCTTGTCATGAATTTGTCATGAATAGACCTCAAATGTCCCTGTTTCGATAACGATCCTTATGTAAATGATACAAATCGGGAATAAACAATTAACTGTCAGGCGCACGCGCTAAGAGCAATTGACGAATCGCATCCTTCCCATGTGCTGGTAAGAGTGGGCTGCTTTAAGGGAGGCGCCATGCCACCACACAATGCGCGAGATGGCCTAGTTTTTTTTTTACAGTAAATCCACTTGAGTGCACCTTGCGGTACATAACCCTAAGTAGCAATATCTATCCAACCTGATATTGTACTGCTGTGTCCCTCCTGATAGTTTTTTTTGTTTTTTCAATTGGTTTTTTTTTTTTTTTTTTTTGTTTAGGATCCATTTCTGTGTGCCTTGGGGTACAGAACCCTATGTAGCACTTCACTTAGTGTATCTATGTGCACCTCAAAGCTCCTTCGTTCCAATTGCCTTCTCTCCCCATCCATTTGAAACCTCCCCACTCCTGAAGAGAAGCGGCATCCAAATAGATATATCTGACCATGCCATGCATTGAAACACCTCCCTGTTCCATGTCCAGAAAGGCTTTGCAGTCTGTCAAGTGTCGAATGTATTGGGGCGAGTAGCGTGCTGTGGCAAAAAGGTGTTGTTATGGAATGTGGTGTGTTTGGGGTTGCTATCTTGGTACCGGGACTGTTGCCGATCCTTTCCAACATTCCTGACCTCCACATGTACTTTGTCATCCATTTCCTCTTCATGCCTCAGAGTGGCATATTGGAGCCTCACGGACTGTAGGGTGCGTTTGAGAGTGGGCCTGATTCAACGAATATTTGAGCATGTTCTGTCTTCATCTGAGTGTTGCATAGGTGCACGTGTGGGCCAAGTCGCATGTGAGCAGCAGGAGACTAAGAGATGGCCCCACCTTGTACAATGGCACTGGGAGAGGGGGTGGAACTGAGATGCAGCCCTCAACAACCTCTGCCTCTAGTTGTGCTGTTACCAGTTGCAATGTGCTGTGAGCATATGACAGGTGCTCACTAATTATGCCTTCCCTTCAGTGATCTTGTCAACGAGGATGGAGTCCAAGAGACTGTTAACACCAGTGCAGATGAGTGGGACTAAAGTTGTGATGGGAGCTAGTACTGACCCTGCTTGTGCATGCAACTAGGAAGAGATAAGGGGGCTAGATGGGGGGGGGGCACTGGGCAAGCCTGCGTGCCAGTGAGAACCTGGATGGAAGTATGAGGGTGATGAAGAGGGTGAGGGGGCAGCGGAGGTGTGAGGTGAGTAAGACAGAAAAAGGTGGTAAGGGCAGGCAGTCAGAGGGGAAGGAGCGAAGCAAGGGGGAGAGGGGTGCAGTCAGAGGGTGAGGAAGCATGTAGTGGCTAAGGCAGTGAGAGAGGGTGCAGAGGGGTGCAGCGCAGGAAGGGGGGGGGAGGCAAGAACAGCGAGGAAATAGTGGTGAGAGTTCGGAGAAAGCAAGCGTGACAGAGAAGTGGTGGAGAGATGGTGAGCAAGAGGATAGATTGCTCAAGGGATGCTTATTGGACAATATATGTGGAGAGGTTATGGCCTGTGCGAATATATTTGAGTGATGAAAGCGAGTGTAAATCGAGTGCATGCTCGACTTCAGCAATGAATGGGAGCATGCGCAAAAGGAGGGCAAGAATTGAATACATTGAGGGGCTCATTTTGAGCTGTTTTTATACTACTCGTACAAGTAAGATACTCTGTAAAGTAAGCCAAGAAGAAGTGACGCAAAGCATAGCATCATTTTGTTACAGTAAGGTAAGCCAAGGCAGTTGCACTTGGTACAGTAAGTCAGACACACACACACATATGCCAACACAATGAGACATAACGTGGACACAGGCGTGTATGGAAAACACAACAGCATAATCATACAAATGTACCAAATCAAAAGGCCGTTTTCAAGCCGAAACAGAGACTGTGTGACTGAAATCCACCAATATGAATGATCCACGAATCTGACATCACCCTTGCCACAAATTTCTCGATAATCTGGATAGGTGTGCACCCAGGATCACCATCATTCACAATGTCCTGGACAATGATTGACAAGGTCCTCAACACATGGATACCTATGCACCAGCCTGCAGCAGTTGCCTTTGTGCCAAATTCTGAAGTCATGCTTGCAAACTCACCCGACACCAGCATGTAGAACTTGGACGTCAGACTGAGACTAGTTCTTCCTCAAAGAGCACAGCACTCCACTTCAAGGATCGAGGATCTTTCCAGCCCGAACACCTCATGGAGTTCTCGAGAAAGTGCTGCTGGGAGATCCCGATTCCCAATGGTTGTGTGGTGCCTGTGCCACAGTGAGGAACCAGACAGCAAGGCTGTAAGTAACCTAGTTGCTATCTCCTGCTATCTAATATATTGCCTAACTAACAAAACAAAAAAAACACCCTTCAGCACCAATCCTGGGAGTGTTTCTGGCAAAAGAAGCAAGCAAGGAAGCAAGTCCAATTTTTGACAGGCGCAGCTCAGTTCTAGACAATGGTTCTACTTTCCAGCGATATGCTCTCGTGATGGGGATGATTAATCAAATGGCAGTATACCAGCATTCTGATGAGCACCAGAACTGGTCTCCTTGACTTGACCATACATTCTTTTGGATGCCTTGGATGCCAATCATTGGACGCCGATGTGGGATTGGTGCGAGTTATAGAGATGTCGTCCCAAGGGGAAGACGTAGACGAGCAAGATTAAAGGAAGTGAGGTATGAGCACGGAAGCTAGGCAGTTTGGGACAGTTTGGCGATAGCATGGAATGTAGATGGGATCAGTGCGGGTGCGATGTATGAGTCAGTCGTTTGGGCAAGGCAGTCAGACAAATGGAGTTCGGGAACAGCATGGAGAGGGATGGATTGATGATTATGAGACATGAGATCCGTGGGGTTATATACAGGGGAGGTGAGCCACAGGACACAGAGAGACAATACAAGTAAACTACAATGCAGACACAGAGACACAGGCGAGACAATGCGAACAGGTACAATAACGTGTGCAGACACTAACATGGAGGCAGGTATCGAGCTGGGGTGGCCGAGTCGTAGCAATTGTGCAAAGTGTGGCGGTTTGGCGTTGTTGCATGCGCAACGTATGTGTCAGCCTTACACCAATCATGAGACTAAATGGCTAGCATTCAGCTTCAGCTTCCAGATATAGGGGACAATACCACAAGCAAGCCTGGAAGGACGTTCCTCCATCATTCCCACCCCACCACATGCATCCATCGTCTAGTGATGATGACGATGATTGCTTTTTGGTTCAGCTCAAAGGTAGCGAGATGTCTCCTAGGGCTCCAAAAGTGAGCTTTGCCTTCTGCTTCAACGATGGTACTGAGTCTACACAATGCAGACAATCCTCCAACAGAGATTCGCCATGAGACAGTATCATCTTGGGCAAGACGGAAGATTAACAAACCTGGCAAAGGCCATGGAGTGAGCTGCATAAGCTTGATAACGACATTTATCACAGTTGACTGCCCTGTCACTAGCCAGCCTATAGACAACTGTACTGCTCATGTGGCTGCTTCTGGCACTGGGTAGCCTTTTTTCTTCGCTATGCTACCATCTGCCTTGTCTGACCTGCACAATATTTCTCTGAACAGTGCTGACACAATAATGCATTCGATTGCAGCCATTCTGCAACCACACACATCCTCCCCTTCTGTACTCATCATCGCCCATGCCATGGCCAACTTGATGGCAGCAAACATCAGAGGGAATGACCTTGACCAGGTGCTGAGTGCTCACCTCGACTCCTTGGCCATCTCCCCTCAGGTGAAACAAGCAATCTTTCCCACACTGCTTGGAATCGCAAAGTTCACAGAGGCACATGGACAAAAGTGCATGCATCACATACATCACTGTCCTTTTTGCCTATGTTTTCTCATTGCATTATCTCTGCTTCAGTGTTGTTCAGTCGCAGGCAGTTATTGAGCCATTAGGTTTCAATACTGGAGTTGCCACTGCATCCCTTGATGACACTCATGCTGGTTATCAAGTGCACCAGCGACCATTCGGCTCCAGCTCTGGAAGCGGATACACCATTTGGTATTTTTCCAAGTCCAGCTCCAGTATTCAGTTGCCACCTGTTGTCCCGCAAGCCAAGACAGGACATCTATATGTCCATTTTAACATATCTAACAAGACCTATCAATATTGGATGCTTAGCGTCGGTGGACAGTGGGAAAGTGTCTCCAAAAATGCGCAATATCCTCTCAATCCTGACTGGGTCCTATCCTTTCATAACAATGGTGAGCCAAGCTGGGTTACACAGGCAACGACCAACACAGCTGAGACAAGACGAGAAAAGCAAGCAAAGTCAGTAGCTGGGTGATTGCTTGCAGTAGTAGGTTAGTAGTACGTACATAAATGATGTGGTATTGGCTTGTGTGGTGCATTGTCCATCTTCAGCTGGATGTCATCTGTCTGCTCTTCCTTTACAGTAGCGCTGTGCATGTATGACCATGCCATCATTTTCATGAATACTGCAGGTGGCGTCGCTGCAATTCAAATATTCAGCTAGAGGTTTATGCGCTTGTATCGGGATACTGTACCCAGTACTAACCTAGTAGATCTATCACAAGTCACCGTGGATACATGTAAGGCTACTGGGTCAGAGGAAACTAGTCCAGAAGGGTTCGACAATGGACGTGATTGGCTACAGAACCCAGAAACAGATAACAATGCACGCGCGCATAGACCCTTGTATAGACCCTGAAGAAGCTGCAGACAATAGATCTCTCTGACACTCTCACCCATAAATGAGTCACACTTCGGTTCATCTAGTTGATCAGTGACTAGTCCATGACCTTTTTGGGAGCACAATGGTCCAGGGGGGTTGATAACCGTCGATTGTATTGTCTCTAGCATCACATGATCAGAATTAGCTCTTGACTGGCTGGACCCTCTTATGTTGCCACAAGCTCTATGCGCTTACTGGCACTCCAGCCTATCACAGCTCGTTGTCAGGATCTGGGCTATGGGAATACCCAGGACTTCACTGGCAAGTAACAGTTTAGTAACTTCCAATGGACACCATATTTAAGATGTAGACATACCGGCTCGAGATGTACTGCAAGATTTGGCTCTTATCTGAAATACTGAACTTTGATAATGGTCATTCATCATCGCTCGCACCGTAATATTCCTGTGAGTGCCTTTTTTTGGGATGCGAACAACCAATTCTCTAATGACACTTCAGACCAAGACTCACACTGTGAATGGCTATCTATGGGGGAGATGGCCTTGCCAAACCATCGCGTACCTCTTTAATGCAGAATTGCCAGTACACGGCGGGTGCATTATTAACCCTCCCTATGTAGACATCAAGGATGCATTCTTCTTACCAAGTGCTTCCCAACCAGAGGTCTTCGACACCCTTATACAAGTTGCTGGCTACACTCTCTTGGTTTCTTCCTATTTTGACACCCACCTTGGCCCCAACCCTAACTTGAAGCATGACTTCCCTCATATTCCCTGGTGCAGGGAGATCACTGTACTGTTCGTTGGAAAAAGGAAGCCATTTGTAATGCGAGCACCGCCTGACTTGGTAGTTCGCTCTGCCATTGCTCAGTGAGTTTCATTTACAGTTTCTTGGGACTCAGACCACCCATCTTTTGCCATCAGGTATATGGGGGTGTGCATTGTGCAAGTAGAGCTTGGAGCCTCATTCCCGACTCATATAAAGAGGTTTGTCCAATCTTCATGCTTGCAACCCCTGGCTCATTCGCCACTCCCAGTGGAGGGCTGGGCTCAAGTGAGAACACACTGTTGGTATATTATTAGTATGAAAGTCTCTGTGTGGGGCTCTCACAAAGAAATTGTGGTCATCAAATCACTGTATATGCTGTATAGGAAGATTTGAAGTCATTAGCATTTGAGTGTGTCACTGCCTACTTTTACTTAATCATCAATATGGCCTTTCTGTAACATACAGTACAATAAAAGATGGACGTGCCTGCTGGCATATAAGAGCAGACTGAATATTTCCCTTTGGTGATCTGTATGCAGTAAGTGGACCCTCTTCAATATAAACATCTTTTTGCTGACACACACACTGACACATAAGAGCGCACTTTGAATTGTTGGTAGTTTGTGCGCCGTGCTGTCATGGTCACTGTAGAGTATATATATCCATGTGCGATGTTACCACTGTATTACAGCAAGATCCAAAACAGGGGGCCCTTCGTGACCTCACATTACACATAGGCTGAATCTGAAAAGGTGTTCTGGTAAATCTTTTCCCATGAGAAATTATTTATAGTAATTAAAAAACCAAGTTATTATTGGAACTATTTCACTGTAACTATTTAATAACTACAAATCTTGCATGGTAACATATTTCCCAGAATTTCAAACTATACTTAACTATGAACCCCGCTTGTGAAATTTGGATGTCCGTTTTACTATGTTTGCCGTGTAAGGGCCCCCTGTTTTGGATCTTGCTGTAACAACTTTCTTGAAGAAATTAAATGTGGCATTATTGGAGTTGGCATGCGGGAAGGTGGTGATCTCATTCCACGAGGCCAGGAGATAATAGAGTCAGTACAGACATGATGTGACATGGTGTTATGTAGTGAGAATAAGTTGCTGTAAGAGGTAAATTTCATCAGGTACTGTTACATGTCACAATGGAGAACGTGCAGTGGATACGCCCAAGCCTGCACCAGGTTGAGACACATTGGCAAGTTCGGGTTTGGAGTATGATTATTGCATGGTGGGAGAATGGAGTACAATGGCAGAGAATTTGCGGACTGCACCTAAAGGCTTGCAACGTGTATTGTGTATGATCAACTTGTCACAATGAAGTGGCCCTCCGACCCAAGCTCACCCACTCCTGAATCAAAGTACACAAGGCAAGAAATACAGTCTCCTGACCTGGTCAAGCTCCAGCATCTACATGAAGACCTACTATGAGCATCCATAACTCCTAAAAGTACCAATGATGGGCTTGACTCCAGCCTCAACAAGGTTTATTCCACTGTTCGTTCAGTGATTGCATTGCTCGATGATGTCACACAATTTGACAAACTCATAAAGAAGGAAGTTTTCAAGGTGAGTGTTCCAAGGCAAAGAGAACAATTCTTTCAGTTGTTGAGACAGGTAGTGCAGAAGACTTTTGTTGAGAATGACGTGCATGCTTTAATCACTCATAGTATGTGCACTTATCCTTGGATGACCTTGATCATGAACATTTTTCAGGTGCATTCTGGACTGGTCTGCCATCTCATATGAAGTGTAAGGCTGCCCAACTTGTTTGTACATTGTAACAATCTGATAATGTCATCCAGCTTTGCTCAAGTCTCCAGTATGGAACATTTCTGAGGCGTCGCAGCATAAGGGTAAGTCCCAATGCTCATTACTCAGATGTGGCACCTCACCTCATTATCATTAGCTGTCGAAAATTCTTGGACAGCAGACTTCATTGACCAGTCTCTGCTTGAGGGCCTACGAGCTCACATTGTTGAACAACTTACGCTAGGGATGACATCTTCACAAATGCAAATCTATGGGCACTACTGTTCCATTGTCCAGTTGTCTAGGATGGGAAAGTTGTGCCTGCTAGATGAATTTTCAAAGAGCCATTTTATAATCCCCATGAACCTGTGTGCTCCAACAGATCAAGGTACATCTGATCACTTTTAGTTCTATGGCTTCTATGGCTGACCAAACCCATCTTATAGGCTATCCCCCTGCTGACCCCAAAGTTCGTGACTTTCTCACAAGTTCTGGTCAAGTGATCTTGCATTCATCGGCCGTATCCCTCATACAACACTTCCTTCTTGCATTGTTCAACAAGACCAAGAAGGCCATTGGGCGCATGGGTACTACCAAATCTAGCTGAATATGAGAATTCCGGAACTACATGTCGCAGGGCCAATCAATGCACTCAACTGGGAAGAACAGGTCAGATTTTTATGAGGGTGTGCTTGCACTGGCTCGACAGGTATGTTGTGATTTGCCTGCGAATTCTTCCTCCATCTTGTTCCTTCTAACCCATTGGTTTCAAAGAAGATAAGAGATTCGAGTGACAAGTTTGACAATGCTGAATTAGCATGAGCACTGGATAAGCTTCGAGAGGAGCTCAATTCTGGCGACAAAAAATCGTCCGAACACTGCATCTACATCGGGGATAATCCTGAAAGTCACCAACGTTGTGTTGATCCCAAAAGTAGCTGTGTTGACGTCTTCATTACATTCAATGAAGTTCACACCCTCGCGGATTCCTCTGACGACATACACAAATCTCATTTTGTTGTGCTTCAATGCATACTCAACTCACTCTCATAGGACCCCCTTTTTCGTTCTTTCTTCCCACCACTGGCAAGATCACACAAATTGGTTAGCCACATGGTCAAGACGCTTCCAGTTGCATCAATGACAGTTTAACTTACTTGCGACACCACGCCCTTATATCCACCTTGGATTTGACCAGCTAATGCAGAGTCGGAGGATTTTTGTTCAATGGACAACTCTTGACCACATTGTCTCACTGGATTGTGTTGCGCACATGGGATGGCCATTGTGAGTCATACATATTTCTGCCTTCAGCAGTTCCTCATACTTTCCAGATGGGGAACATGTTATGACTATGGCGATGAGGAAGTCTGTCGGTCCTTATTCAGCAACTTGCAGGTACGTTATTTACCCTCCAATGAACTGCAATCCACTAACTACCCAATCCAAGCCATTCAGAAAAAAAAAAAGAAACGTACGTTACACATGAAGTGGCAGCAGATTTCTGCAAGACTTGAGAGACTTGTGTTTATGAATTAGCCCTACCCTACCAGAGGAAGGTAAAGATGACCACAAAGAGGCCAGCAATCTGCAAACTGCCAAATCAATCGAACCATCTCCCTTTGTCTTTGTTCCATCACTGGAATCGGACCTGACTTTCGTGCTCTTGTTGGCACTGCTCTTGTATTTGGCTGTCTACTTCGTGGTGTTGTAAGGGTTAGCGCTGGCCTGCGCTCACCTGACACCTATGGCTGCCTCAGCCACTCACACCAGCATCAACATCGACACCACCATCACTTCAGCACTATCTGGCTCACCCTTAGATACCGTTAATACGTACTACTGTACTCTTGTATATAAGACCTGGGGTCTCAACTCAATCAATCATCTTGCTGCTGTTTCCCTTCTTGTTTTCCTTGCGCACACTCTCCGTCTCTGTCTCCAAACCAATCCATACTGATCCATTCCTCTCATTGATAAAGCGTATCGATTCCCATCTACTCTCTGACTTGTCTACGTCCTCCCCTTGGGTCGACCCTTTCTCTTCATACTCGCACTTCTATCTACAGTGTCGTGATGAAGTTTGATGAGGTCAATGGTGACTGTACATAATAATGGTGTGGAACGTGTGGCATATCTCAAGTACAGTCATTTTGGGTTGCATATAATCATTTCCCCAAGTATTGACCTGAAGACAATCTGTGAATGATTGTCGTTTTTGAGTGAATCTTTCGCTTGGAGTTGAGCAAAATCATTTTCCAGTCATTCAGATATACAGTAACTTAGCAGGCTGTGGTCAAGTGGTCATCGTTGATCAAACAAATTGATTCAGTTTGACTGTGTTGAAAACAATATAATTTAATCCATTGTGATGTACGCAAGACGCTTGCCAGGTCCCAGTGGTGGCATATGCGGTGACTGTTACAGCACCTTAAAGTTGATCAAAATGCCCATTGTTTGGACACATAAGGAATTATGCATTATGGCTAATAATACACGGTGGCGCTTAGACATGACGAAGAATGAGATCTATGAGAGCTTAAGATCTCAAGATCTCAAGGCGCGTCTTGACTAGGATCAAGAGACGGCATACTGTACACTATAGTGGGCATCACAAATGTGTCTGCGCTATCTGATCACCGTTGATGCGCGTGGATCAAGCACCCTTTTAGGAAATCATGTCAGAGAGGACAATGGCATCATAGGACAATGATGATATTAAGTTCTTGCTACAGAATACTAGTACATGAGGTTGCAGAGACAATTACTGTAATTACAAGTGCCAACTTGGTCATGAATACAAGGGAATGATATGCCTCACTTGCTCTTGGCATCACCGAGGTTTTCATTTTATCCTTGGTAATTTTTGTTCTTAATTTGATTTGAAGCCCTTGTCATGCCTATTGATGGTGGATCTCTGTGTTATACTGGCAAGACTCAAATGGATGTTCAGCACTCAGTACTTAGTGCTCAGACCTATGAACTTGGTAGTTTCATGCCCATTGACGGGCCATCTCTACTGTGCCTCAAAGCAGTTTGGTCCCCCACATATCATCATTTCATCTGGCACAGATGTCTGATGCAGAGCTTGCAGACTTGGAGTTTCTTTCTTCCCTGGATGCGGAGCTTTCGGCGCACTTTACTTGGATGCCAAACATTGACACTCTGGACTTTGTCAATGACCCTATCAAGAATGGACCCTACACACGTCAAACACCTGACCAGCTCAGGCAGCCTAACATTGGCCTGTATGCACTCAAACCAACATGCAGGAATCACATTATCTTGGAACATGAGAACAGACTTTGTGATATCTTAATCGCTTTGGAATCGATGGAGACCACCGAGGCGGCAGAGAGAGTAGAAGACCGAGTTCTCCAGGAACTCGTCAGGATAAATCGATTGAAGGAGGCTGAGTGGTTGGGTCAGCGAAGTAGGCATGGTATTAACAGCGCTGTCATGAATACAGGTATGCTTTCTTTGCAGGCTGCCGTCGCAGCTGACGATTCCTCAGAAGTCCACTTCCTTAGGAAACACCCGAAGAATACAACTACCCTTGCTATATATATCACAACATTGGTGATGTATATTTTATATCACCTCCCATGCCAAGGCGCAGCTGTTCTGCTGGCAGGAATGCGAAGTATCTTGATGAGCCAAGCGTCCCTTCTCCTGTTTGTGAGTGAAGTCCCAAAAGATCCAAGGTGGCTTCTCACACTGTACAATCTCGATCCTGTCACCCACAGTTATGTCTGCTGCCCTGCTTGCTATTTTTTATATCCATATTCAGTTGGTATGACCAAAAAGAGGAAGGCATCCGCTCTTTCCAGCGGGTTTTCCAATCATGTGGAAAACACCAATGACAACATTGATGTTCCGCTAGTTTCATCTGCCCCAGCTCACTGTACACACCGCCACGTTCATTCAGGTTCTGCTTGCAGCGAGCCCTTATTCAACAACACCATGATCAATGGCAAGGTCTATGTTGTTCCCCAGTTCAAGTACGAGGCCCAAGATCTGAAGGAATGGCTCGGGTGGCTACTCTTGAGGCCTGCCATCGACGAGGAGGTGTTCAAAGCCTTTCGAAAACCCCACAAAGATCACATGGAGGATATGTGGGATGGAAAACATTTGTGCAGGATTCTTCTGAAAAAAGGCAAACAATTCCTCCCAGGACCTGTAGATGAGATGCGTCTAGCATTTTCATTCTTGATGGACAGTTTTAACCCTTATCACATGAAAGAAGCTAAGCAGACTGTCTCGTCAACAGCTATCTGGCTCACTTTGCTTAACCTACCCCTCCACCTGCGAAACCACCCTGAGAATATGTTTCTTGCTGGGGTCCTCCCCAGGCCGAGGAAACCTTCACTCTCCGATGTAAACCACACAATCAAACTTCTTGTTGACGTTTTACTGGAGTTCTTTGACCCTGGCGTCTGGTATTCCCAAATGGTGAGGCATAAGCAAGGTTGTCGGGTTCAGGCTATCTTGGTACCTGTTGTCTCAGATATGCTCACTGCACAGCAAGCTGGTGGCTTCGCGAGTCTGACAGCAACATCTTTCTGCATGCTCTGCAACCTGAAGATTCAAGACATTGAAAACCTTGATAGATCCACTTGGCCAGAGCGAGATGTTGGCAAGCATCTCCGGCTTGCAAGGAAATGGAGGGACATGCAGACGGTTGATGAGCAGGAGACCCTCTTCAAAAATCATGGAATACAATGGTCCGCTCTTCTCAATCTACCTTATTGGAACCCCATTTTTTTTACCACCATAGAGCCTATGCATGTTTTTGATGCTGGGCTCTTCCAGACTCACCTTCAGCAGATCTGGGGTATTGACACTACTGCTCCAGGTGGTGATGGGATTGGCTCACAAGCTGCCAGGGATATTGCTAGGCCATCAGCTTCTGAAATGGAGAAGTGGTACAACATCATATGCACTGCAAAGAGCCCAGGAGATCTTTGAGAACAGCTTACTGGAAGACATTGTGCTTGCGATACCCTATGGCACATCTGCGAGGACTTTGATCTATGCCGTGCAGATAATAAGAGACAACTAGCTAAGGCTATCATAGAATGGGTAGGTTGTTGGAGAGGCAAAATAATAATAATTACAGTGCATATACTCATGTTGAGATCAGCATCAGAAGGTCTCACCCAACATGATCTGGCTCCTGGTCATCCATTCAAGTTCAACGGAGCTTACACAACCAGCCGCTGTAGTTCATAGTGTTAGCGATGCAGAGTCCCGGAGCATTGCTACAGATGACACCATGAGTGATCCATGCTATCAGACAGTCACTTGGCTTGACTAATTGATACCTTTTAGTTGGCATCAAGGTGCAGTCTGAGCAAAGAAAGAAAGCCCTCAGAGGGGGAACAAAATGCCATTGACAAATGCATCAAGCAAATCACTGACTGAGCTGCCCAAAATACTGTGTTGTGGGCAAAAAAGACCATTCTTCAATTTGTCTGTTGTGATTACTGTCACATGACACTGGAGAAGCTTAATGGGCTTTGCACAAAAGATGAGCTGTATGCTGCCACCGCTGCATGGGTACATGCTCGACACGCCAGTAAGAAATCAATTCAATATTCAGACAGGTGGAAGAAAACACCACTCTGGCAGGGAAATCTGTGCAGAAGGGAAAGACCAGTTCTACTACTGGTGCCATCCTTGGGGAGGACATCATGGAGGCCATTTGGGCAGACATGGCCCTCACTGAGCTTCCCTCCTGGGTGTCAGACATTCCTCGTAACTGAGGTACTGCGACACGCAGAAAATTAAGCGCAAACAACTGGAGGGTTATTTGCACCATCCACCTACCCATCATTCTAATCAGGCTTTGGGGAGGGGATGATGCACCCAAAGACCAGAAACACAAACTCCAGAATTTCATGGACCTAGTTTGTGCCGTCCAGATTGCTAATCTACGATCGGTCTCTAAGCAAGACATCAAGTGATATGAGCATTACATTCAATGCTATTTGGTTGGTCTTAAATCACTATACAAGCTTGCAAAGGTAAAGCCTATTCACCATGCAGCCCTGCACTATGGCAAGATCCTTAGGAGTTTCAGGCCAGCGCACACTCACAGAGCTGCCTTTTACAAACGATATATCCACTCCATGCAGACCCAAAATCACAACATGAAGTTCGGTTTGTGACTGATTTGCTATGAGATATTGTGCACCAGGCACTCAATACATTCTCAATCAGGTAGCCTCGAATTGACATGCATGCATAGCTCCGCAAGAGAGGCAAAGTTGCAAGCCTTGCTCTCTGACCACAGTGAAGTGCATGAACGTGTTGGCAAACCTGCGAAAACATATGAAACCTTCCTTACTGAGGATGTCCAGGGAATGCGCTTGGCCCATATGGTCGGTACAACACAGCTGGTGCAGCAGCTGGATATTGCCTTTGATGAGACACGTCTGCATGACTCGAACCTCACTGATGTGATGCTCCCTCTGCTGGCGCAATTTTTAAACCAAAAGCATAGGACAACCCTATGGCATACCAGTGGATCTCTGGGCAATGTGGTCTCACCAAGGGCTAAGCTCTTAGACAAGTTTTCCCTTTGAGGGGTTGAGTATTCAACCGCAGGAAGTCGAACACGCAATGGTCACATCCTCTTCAGACTTCCACAAATAGACACATCCGAATCATTGGCTTATCCAGAACCAGGTCAGATCACTGATATTTTTCTCTATTCCCAAGTCAGTGCCCCTGGGCCACACCATCCATCCATCTATCTGTGCATTCGACCTTATGTACCTCTCCGATTGGGGCCTAGCGACATCGACAAAGCTTATAAGCAATTCAGCTTTGCAGGAGGCTTTTTATCCGAATGGGCGCTTGGAGTGCCTATTGTCGTTGACCATTCCAGCATCATCTCCCACATAGCGGTGACCCCACTGGAAATATGGGGGTACAAAGTTCTCCATGTACTTCCCATGGATAAGGTTGATTTCCATTTATAATAGAGGGGAAAATCTGACACCTTGAAACTAGATGCAAATGTCATTCACATGTACTGAGGACACTGAGGTGGATAACCCTGCCAACTGAGTGGCGCAACTTCCGGCTTGTACGTGATTTTTTTTTTGGATCTGTGTTTACTATCCAAGCTTATAGTAGGCTAACGAAGACCAGTTGCAGCGAGCACTAGCTACTGTACATTAACTTCCCCATGTACTCCAATGCCCTCATCAAGTATACAATACATTGAGGATACACGATCTGCAACATGGGTGCTCAATATGGTACCTGGCAATCGGCACCACATGGCTTGCCATGCTCCTTGGGGTTGAGTTTAATTGGAGTTTGAACAGAAGAGTCCCACGGATCCACAAGCCCAACCTCTTTGGACCAGGAACAATAGGCCTTGACCCCTTGCGGAGAACGGCCTGGCCCCTTATTGTTTCATCATTTATCCCTGCAGTATCCTTGTCCATTCCATTCTCCAGGAGTCTGAACTGACCTTCTTTACTGTAATGTAGAAGTTATAGTAATGCAGTAAATATTTTTTTTTTTTCATAAGGCCTATTGGAGTTTACAGTTCCCCTTATGCATGGATGCCACTTTGTTCCTGTCATGTTTACAGTCTGCAATTCCTACTTGGTATCATTACAGCAAGATCCAAAATAGGAAGCCCCTTGCAACCACTTTTCTAGAACAGGCTGAGTCTGAAAGGGTGCTTTGGTAACTTATGCCAAATTTTGTTCCCACAATAAATTATTTGTAGTAATTAAAAAATCAAAGTTTTTACTATTTTATTTCACTGCAACTATTCAATAACTACAGATTTTACAAGATAAAAAATTCCCTGAGGATTTCAAACTACACTTAACTGTGGACCCCACACTTGATATTTGAAAGTCCACTGTTGTGTATTCCTAGGGGAAGGGCCACCTGTTTTGGATCTCACTGCCATGCATGAGAAGTGTGCATGTGTGAATCAGTAAAGACGTGACATGATGCAGTGTTATGTAGTGAGAATAAGTTACTGTAAGATAATGATAGGGGTGTGTCTTATGCAGCCATGATCAAATAGGATCTCCCCTCCTTCAGGCCTCCTTCGGGCAAAGTCCGCAACATCTGCAACCTTCTCTCTGTCACAGCCATTACAGCTTCTATGGCGTATGCCTTGCATGTGCAATTGCTTTATCTACATTCTGTGTTAACGATAACCTGACCAGTCTTATACTGTGCTAGACCCCTCAGTTGGACACTTTAAATTTCTCACTCACTTCTGGCTCAATTACTACCAAACTAAATATATGATGTCTAGTACTACTCCTTAACATGCTCCAACTTTTTTTTTGTTAAAATCTTGTTGTGTTGCGAAGTTGGAAAAATGGCCGTCTGTCATGCTTGCCAACCCATACCATGTCGGGGTTTGATTTAGTGGCTGACTGCAAACAGAATGAAATATGGGCGGTGGCTTGACAGTTCCAAAATGGGACTGTGATAATGTGTGACTGTCCGACTGAGGGGCCTGTCTGAATGAGGGGTCTAGCACAGTACTAGTTACTGTCATCGCATATCTGGTTTCATATGGAGGTTGTAATATCTCATGTGGTAAGAGGTAAATTTCATCAGAAACTGTTGCATGTCACAGTCACGATAGAGAATGTGCTAGTGTCTCCACTTGGATACGCCCGAGCCTGCACCAAGTTGAGAAGTTCGGGTTTGGAGTATAATTATTGCATGGTGGGAGAATGGAGTACAATGGCAGAGAATTTGCAGACTGCACCTAAAGGCTTGCAATGTGTATTGTGTATGATCGACTTGTCACAATGAAGCGGCCCTCTGACCCAAGCTCACCCACTCCCAAATCAAAGTATGCAAGGCAAGAAATACAGTCTTCTGACCTGGTCAAGCTCCAGCATCTACGTGAAGACCTACTATGAGCGTCCATAACCCCTAAAAGTACCAATGATGGGCTTGACTCCAGCCTCAACAAGGTTTATTCCGCTGTTCATTCAGTGATCGCATCACTCGATGATGTCATACAATTCAACAAACTCATAAAGAAGGATGTGTTTAAGGCGAATGTTCCAAAGCAAAGAGAACAATTCCTTCAGTTGTTGAGACAGGTAGTGCAGAAGACTTTTGTTGAGAATGACATGCACACTTTAATCACTCATAGTATGTGCACTTATCCTTGGATGACCTTGATCACGAACATTTTTCAGGTGCATTCTGGAACAGTCCGCCATCTCATACCAGGTGTAGGGTTGCCCGACTTGTTTAAACATTATGACAATCTGATAATGTCATTCAGTTTTGATTGAGTCTCCGGTGTGGAACACTTCTGTAGGAAAATCTGAGTTTGTCAGGGTTATGTCGTGTCACAAAAGTGTTGATTCCCAAAACCAATAACTGAAACTGCAGCCTGGAAGCATGAGCATGAATCCATGAACAAGATGACCAGATGGGACAATTGTCCCCTGCAGACGATTAATTGGCTTGTGGTATCTGGCAAACATGAAGGGGAGATTGAGAAGAGAAGGAATGTCATGAGGTGACAGTCACGTGAAACAATTCTTGGTGAAATTGAAACTCCATGAGTCACGCCACTGCATCACGATCATTCTTTAGTCAGCTCAAATTAGTAACAGAAACAGATCACCGCCACGGACCCAAACTTCCCTTGACTGTGTGCATAGGCCATACATGATTAAGGCCCCATGCCTGCTTGCCACCCTCTCCTCTGGCATATGCAGATGTGCTGTTCTATCTCCCCACCGCTCCTCCCTATCACAGGTAGCCCTTAGTGTCTGAATACATAGATGGACCCAGTGGTAGCAGCAGCGGTGGAGGTGCATGGCAGGACATTGGTGACTGCTTGCGTAGTCTGGTGCCGTGCTGGGAACTGACCTCCACCTCGATCTCAGGTGAATACCCCTCCTAGCCCTCAAACCAATGTGCTGACAGATTGACTATGCGGCCTAGCCCCACACAGCTCAGGATTATGGTGACGACAAGTTCGTATGCAACACAGCAGCTCACCACAGCATGGCACAGGCTGCCACTCAACAATCTCTGATGCTGGCATGCCACATGCATAAGCTAAAGCCACGCACTTGAGTCTCAATCCTTAGAGGTGGTGCCATTGGCATCAGCCTCAATAGGGTGTTGGCACTGGTGGCATTTGCAAGGGGTGGGAGTGGGGTGAGCGCCCTCCACAAGCTTGCACTCAGCACCACCTCTCCAGCTCAACACAACTTCCGTTTTCTGTTGTTATGGTCACACACTTGGCATCCGGAGTTGCAACTTTTCTGCACAGAGTCACTCTCCCAGAAAGGAAGGTGCCAAGACATTACGTTTTTAACTGTCCATAACGAGACCATCACTCCAATTAGTGTTCAGACTCAGATGTGTTTATTTTTTAGTAAGCAAAAATATAACTTTTGTTTTTTTATTTAAATGTCTTCCTTTAACACATAAACTCATCATTTAAGTGAACTTATTCAATCAATCTTTTCAGAAAAGAATCAAAAATTGTAT
>WNGR01002765.1_pt1 | contig 19198 bp, 16 predicted proteins | sample 5407581 | NCBI WGS metagenome assembly WNGR01 (sample SAMN13153383, study PRJNA577476) | soil metagenome | isolation source: 80 cm soil or saprolite under Garry oak tree replicate 2 | place: USA:California | collected 2016-06-15 | reverse complement strand
CGCCGCGCTTCGGCGAGGGGCTGGTCGCGGCGCGCCGCGCCGCTCGCGGCTGGGAGGTCGAGACGCGCTCGGGCCGCTACCGCGCCCGGGCGGTCGTCCTCGCGACCGGCTTCTGCGCCTAGCCGGTGCGGCCGCGGTGGCCGGGCCTGGGGACCTACCGCGGGACGGTGCTGCACAGCTCCGAGTACCGGAGCGGCGAGCCGTTCCGGGGACGGGACGTGCTGGTGGTGGGCCTCGGCAACTCGGGCGGCGAGATCGCGATCGACCTCGTCGAGCACGGCGCGCGCCCGGCGCTGTCCGTCCGCGGGCCGGTGAACCTCCTCCCGCTCGAGCTCTTCGGGCTGCCGATCTTGACCTGGTCGCTCGCGCTCTCGCGCCTGCCCCCGCGCCTCGCCGATGCGATCGCCCGGCCGCTGCTCCGGGCGGCGCTCGGCGACCCGACGCGGCTCGGGTTCGCGCGTCCGGCCGCAGGGCCGATGCGCCAGATCCGCGAGCGCGCGCGCATCCCGCTCATCGACGTCGGCACGCTGGCGCTGGTCGAGGCTGGCCGGATCGCGGTGCGTCCGGGGATCGATCGGTTCAGCGCCGAGGGCGTCGTCTTCGCAGGCGGTGCCCGAGCGCGCTTCGACGCGGTGGTGCTCGCCACCGGATATCGCCATGCGCTCGAGCGCGTCGTGGAGGGCGCAGAGGCGCTCGTCGACGACGACGGGCGACCGCGCGCGAGCGGGCGCGAGAGCGCGCTCCCCGGGCTGTACCTGTGCGGCTTCCACGTCGCGCCGACCGGCATGCTGCGCGAGATCGGCCTCGAGGCGCGCCGGATCGCGGCGGACCTGGCGCGGGGCAGGGCGGCGCGGCGCCGCGGAGGGTAGGGGGCCGCGGAGGGTCGGGGTCGGGGTCGGGGTCGAGGCAGCCGAGCTCTCGCTGGCGTTTTTCCCGTGCCGAGGGTACGGAAAGACGCCATGTCCGACCTCGTCCGCATCACGCTCCCCGACGGCTCCTCCAAGGAGGCGCCCAAGGGCACCCACATCGTCGACTTCGTGAAGCAGCAGATCGGGGCCGGCCTCGCCAAGGCGGCCTACTTCGCGAAGCTGGACGGGGAGCCGGTCGACCTGGCGCGCCCGCTCGACCGCGACGCGAAGCTCGAGATCGTCACCACGAAGAGCCCGGAGGCGCTGGAGGTCGCGCGCCACGACGCGGCGCACGTGCTGGCGAGCGCGGTGCAGCGGCTCTACCCCGACGCGCAGGTCACCATCGGCCCGGCGGTGGAGGACGGCTTCTACTACGACTTCGCCCGCGAGAAGCCCTTCACCCCGGACGACCTGGCGAGGATCGAGCAGGCCATCGCCGACGAGATCAAGGCCGACCTCCCGTTCCAGCGCGAGGAGATCGCGATGGACGACGCGATCCGCCTCTTCGAGGAGAAGGGCGAGAAGTTCAAGGTCGAGATCGTGAAGGACATCGCCGCCAAGGGGGCGAAGACGCTCACCCTCTACAAGCACGGTGCCTGGGTCGACTTCTGCCTCGGGCCGCATGGCCCGTCCACCGGCCGGCTCGGGGCGGTCAAGCTCATGAACGTCGCCGGCGCCTACTGGCGAGGCGATCCGAAGAACCCGATGCTGCAGCGCATCTACGGCACCCAGTTCTTCGACAAGAAGCAGCTCGAGCAGCACCTCTTGCGCCTCGAGGAGGCGAAGAAGCGCGACCACCGCAAGCTCGGGCCGGCGCTCGGGCTGTTCACCTTCCACGAGTACGCGCCGGGCGCCGCGTTCTGGCTGCCGCACGGCACGACGCTCTTCAACGTGCTGCGCGATGCCATGAACCGGCTCGTGAAGAAGAACGGCTACCAGGAGGTGAAGACGCCGCTCCTCTTCAACAAGCGGCTGTGGGAGCAGAGCGGCCACTGGGGCAAGTACCGGGAGAACATGTTCCTCGTCCTCGACTCCGAGGCGGACGAGAGCCTGCCGCTCGAGGAGCGCTTCACCCAGTCGCTGAAGCCGATGAACTGCCCGTCGCACCACCTGATATATGGGATGGGGAAGCGCAGCTACCGCGAGCTGCCGCTCCGCTACTTCACCACCGACGTGCTCCACCGCAACGAGTCGTCGGGCTCGCTGGGGGGCCTCACCCGCGTCCGCCAGTTCCAGCAGGACGACTCGCACATCTACCTCATGGAGTCGCAGGTCGAGGAGGAGGTCGCGCGCATCGTGGGCCTGATGAAGCAGGTCTTCGGGGCGTTCGGCCTGCCCTTCTCGGCCCGCTTCGCGACCCGGCCGGCGCAGCGCCTCGGCGACGACGCGCTCTGGGACCGGGCCGAGGGCGCGCTCGAGCAGGCGCTGAAGCGCCTCGACCTGCCCTACACCCTGAACCCCGGGGACGGCGCCTTCTACGGGCCCAAGGTCGACTTCTCGGTGACCGACTCGCTCGGCCGGACCTGGCAGCTGTGCACCATCCAGCTCGACTACGCCGCCCCGGAGCGCTTCGACCTCACCTACGTCGGCGACGACAACAAGGAGCACCGGCCGGTCGTCATCCACCGCGCCATCTACGGCTCGTTCGAGCGCTTCATCGCCATCCTGACCGAGCACTTCGCGGGCGCCTTCCCGGTCTGGGTGGCGCCGGTGCAGGCGCGCATCGTGACGGTCTCCGACCGGTTCAACGACTGGGGCCGCACGGTGGCGGAGCGGCTCGAGGCGGAGGGGTTCCGCGCCGAGGTCGACCGTAGCTCCGACACGCTCGGCGGCAAGATCCGCAACGCGCAGCTCGCGAAGATCCCCTTCTCCTTGGTGGTGGGCGAGAAGGAGGTCGAGGGTAAGGCCGTCGCGCCGCGCCGGCACGGCGGCGAGGACCTCAAGTCCATGAGCCTCGACGCGTTCGTGGAGCTCCTGAAGAAGGAGGCGGCGCCGCCGTTCTAGCCTCTTGACGCGGCGCGATGTCGCAGCTAGGCTCCTCGCTCGATGAAACGCGGCAGCGAGATACGACTTCTTAGCCGGGCGGTAGGGGCCCGGCGAGTAGCCTAGAGCGCGCCGCGACCTCTTCCGCCGAAACCGGCCGGAGAGGTTGCCCTCGACAGGCGAGACCAACTCTTCGGCCCTGAACCAGGAGCCGGAGCGCATGTCGAACAGAAGCGGCGCCGAAACCCCATCCATCTGTGCTGTAGGTATCCCGGTTACATCAGCCGGGCACTCTGGTAGATTCAGTGATTCACCCATCGGTCGTGGCGCCACGGCGCCGGACGGGAAAGGCAGAGGGCTCGTGAGCGAACCCGGCTCGGAACGCGTCGTCGTCTTCGACACCACCCTCCGCGACGGCGAGCAGTCCCCGGGCGCCTCGATGAACCTGCCGCAGAAGCTGCAGGTGGCGAAGGCGCTCCGCGACCTCGGCGTCGACGTCATCGAGGCGGGCTTCGCGGCCGCGTCTCCGGGCGACTTCGAGGCCATCCAGGGGGTGGCGCGCCAGGTCGAGGGCGCGACCATCTGCAGCCTCTCCCGCTGCAGCAAGGGCGACATCGACGCGTCGGCGAACGCGCTCGCCGACGCGGCGCGGAAGCGCATCCACGTCTTCCTGGCCACGAGCCCCATCCACCGCGACTTCAAGCTCAAGATGGCGAAGGACGAGATCATCCGCCGCGCCGTCGAGGGGGTGAAGATGGCGCGCGCGCGGTGCGAGGACGTCGAGTTCTCGACCGAGGACGCCGCCCGCACCGAGCTCGAGTTCCTGGCCGAGGTGGTCGAGCGCACCATCGAGGCCGGCGCCACCACCCTCAACATCCCGGACACGGTCGGCTATGCGCTGCCGCAGACCTACGCCGAGACGCTCTCCTACCTCAAGAAGCACGTCCGGGGCATCGAGCGGGTCGTCATCTCGGTGCACTGCCACAATGACCTGGGGCTGGCGGTGGCGAACTCGCTCGCCGGCGTGATGGTGGGCGCACGCCAGGTGGAGTGCACCATCAACGGCATCGGCGAGCGCGCCGGCAACGCGTCCCTGGAAGAGATCGTCATGGCGATCAAGACGCGCCACGACGTGCTGCACGTCTCGACCGGCGTGAAGTCCGAGCGCCTCTACCCGACCAGCCGGCTCGTCGCCCAGGTGACTGGGATGCACGTCCAGCGCAACAAGGCCATCGTGGGCCAGAACGCCTTCGCCCACGAGGCGGGCATCCACCAGCACGGCATGCTCACCCACCGCGAGACGTACGAGATCATGCGGCCGGAGGAGGTCGGGTTCAGCCGCAGCTCGCTCGTGCTCGGCAAGCACTCCGGCCGGCACGCGCTCAAGGAGCGCCTGGGCGCGCTCGGCTACAAGCTGGAGGACGCGCAGCTCGACCAGGTGTTCGCCGCGTTCAAGGCGCTGTGCGACAAGAAGAAGGAGATCTACGACGCAGACATCGAGGCGCTCGTGATCCACGGGCAGATCCTCGGCGACGGCCAGCACACCTGGGAGCTCGTCGCCCTCTCCACCACCAGCGGCACCGGCACGCTGCCGGCCGCCTCCATCGCGCTCCAGAAGAACGACGGCACGCGCTACCAGGAGGCGTGCGGCGGCGACGGCCCGGTCGACGCGGTCTTCAAGGCCATCGAGCGCATCACCGGCATCTCCGCCAAGCTGCGCGACTACCAGATCCAGAGCGTCACCGTGGGTGAGGACGCCCAGGGCGAGGTGGTGCTGGAGGTCGAGCACCCCACCGGCGTCTACCGGGGCCGCGCGCTCTCCACCGACATCATCGAGGGCTCGGCGCGCGCCTACCTCGACGTGGTGAACCGCATCGCGCTGAAGCAGCCGGCCGTGGCGCCCGAGGTCGAGGCGGTACGCCAGCTCGGCACGGTGTAGCGGCCCGGACACCACGTTCCTCGAACGAAAGGCCATGGCCGGCGCGAGTCGGCGGCGGGCCGGAGCGACGCATGGAAGCAGAAGCAGCCTCTCATCGACCGCGCACCCTGTTCGAGAAGGTCTGGGACGCGCACGTCGTGAAGCCCGAGACGCCGGACGCGCCGGCGGTCCTCTACGTCGACCTGCACCTCGTGCACGAGGTGACGAGCCCGCAGGCGTTCTCGCTCCTCGCGGAGCGGGGGCTGCGCCTCCGGCGCCCGGATCGCACCCTCGCCACCATGGATCACTCCACCCCGACCACGCCCCGCAGCCCGGGCGGCGCGTGGGTGTACGGGGATGCGCAGGCCGAGGCGCAGGTGAGGCGGTTGTCCGAGAACTGCCGCTCCTTCGGCGTCGAGCTGCACCCGCTCGGCGACGCGGCGCAGGGCATCGTGCACGTCATCGGGCCCGAGCTGGGCGCGACCCAGCCCGGCATGACGGTCGTCTGCGGTGACAGCCACACCGCCACGCACGGCGCCTTCGGGGCGCTCGCCTTCGGCATCGGCACCTCGGAGGTCGGCTACGTCCTCGCGGCCCAGTGCTTGCTGCAGCGGCGGCCCCGGACGCTGCGGGTGAACGTGGACGGGCGGCTCCCCGCCGGCATCGGTGCGAAGGACCTCGTCCTCGCCATCATCGCGAAGCTGGGGGTGGGGGGCGGGACCGGGCACGTCGCCGAGTACGCCGGTCCGGCGATCCGCGCCCTCGGGATGGAGGCGCGCATGACGGTCTCCAACATGTCGATCGAGATGGGGGCGCGGGCCGGCATGATCGCGCCCGACGACACGACGTTCCAGTACCTCTCCGGCCGCGCGAAGACGCCGCGGGGCGAGGCCTTCGAGCAGGCGATGGCCAGCTGGCGCGCCCTGCCCAGCGACGCCGGCGCGCGGTTCGACCGCGAGGTCTCGCTCGACGCCGCCGCGGTCGAGCCCATGATCACCTGGGGCACGAACCCGGCCCAGGCGATACCGGTCACGGCCGCCGTCCCCGACCCCGCGCTGGCCGCTGACGCCGGGACCCGCGCCTCCCTGGAGAGCGCGCTCCGCTACATGGGCTTCACCCCGGGCGAGCGGCTCCTCGGCCACCCGGTCGACGTGGTCTTCATCGGCAGCTGCACGAACTCGCGGCTGCCCGACCTGCGCGAGGCGGCCACGGTGATGAAGGGCCGCAAGGTGCGGCTCCGCACGCTCGTCGTGCCGGGATCGGCGGCGGTGAAGCGGGAGGCCGAGGCCGAGGGCCTCGACCGCATCTTCCGCGAGTCTGGCGCCGAGTGGCGCGAGCCGGGCTGCTCGATGTGCATCGCCATGAACGGCGACCACCTCGAGCGCGGCCAGTACTGCGTGTCGACGTCGAACCGGAACTTCGAGGGGCGGCAGGGGGCGGGCGGGCGTACGCTCCTCGCCAGCCCCGCGACGGCCGCCGCCGCCGCCGTGGCGGGCGCCGTGGCCGACCCGCGCCGGCTGGAGGGCTAGAGCACGATGGAACCCTTGCGCAAGCTGCGGAGCCGGACGGTGGTCCTCGCGAAGGATCACGTCGACACCGACCAGATCATCCCCGCCCGCTTCCTGAAATGCACCGACAAGAAGGGACTCGGGAAGGCGCTCTTCAGCGACTGGCGCTACGACGAGGCCGGCGCGCCCCGCCCCGACTTCGTGCTGAACCGCCCCGAAGCGCGCGGCGCCTCCATCCTGGTGGCGGGCGACAACTTCGGCTGCGGCAGCTCCCGCGAGCACGCGCCCTGGGCGCTCGTCGACGCCGGCTTCCGCGCCGTCCTGTCCACCTCCATCGCGGACATCTTCAAGAACAACGCGCTCAAGAACGGGCTGTTGCCGGTGGTGGTCGAGCCCGCGGCGCACGCTCGGCTCCTGGCCGCGCCGGGCGCAGAGCTCGCCATCGATCTCGCGGATCTCAGCCTCACGCTGCCCGGGGGCGGCGTCGCGCACTTCCCCCTCGACGCCTTCGCCCGCTACTGCCTCATGAACGGCGTGGACGAGCTCGGGTACATCCTCGGAGAGGCCGAGGCGATCAGCGCCTTCGAGCGGGCGCGGGGCGAGCGATGAGCCTGACCGCCAGCGGCAGCCCGCGCATCAGGGCGCACATCACCGTCCTGGGCGGCGACGGCATCGGACCCGAGGTGGCGCAGCAGGGCATGCGCGTCCTGCGCGCGGTCGCGGAGTCCTACGGGCACATCTTCGAGATGACGCCGGCGCTGGTGGGCGGCGCTGCCATCGACGCCACCGGCTCGGCGCTCCCCGACGAGACGCTCGACCTCTGCCGCGAGACCGACGCCGTGCTCTTCGGCGCCATCGGCGGGCCGAAGTGGGGGCCGTCCGCGCCGGTGCGGCCGGAGCAGGGGCTGCTCGCGCTGCGCAAGGGCCTCGGCCTCTTCGCGAACCTCCGGCCGGTGACGGTGAACCCGCTCCTCGCCGGCGCCTCGCCGCTCCGGCCCGAGCTGCTCGAGGGCGTCGACCTGCTCGTCGTCCGCGAGCTGACGGGCGGCCTCTACTTCGGCGAGAAGCGCCGCGACGCGACGTCCGCCTTCGACGCGTGCGTCTACACGGTGGCGGAGGTGGAGCGGGTGGTGCGGGTGGCGGCGCGGCTCGCCCAGGGGCGGAAGCGGCGCCTCGTGAGCGTCGACAAGGCGAACGTCCTCGAGACCTCGCGGCTCTGGCGCGAGACGGCCGAGCGGGTGGTTCGCACCGAGTTCCCGGACGTCCAGCTCGAGCACCAGCTCGTCGACTCCTGCGCCATGCAGCTCATCCGGCGCCCGGCCGACTTCGACGTGATCGTGACCGAGAACATGTTCGGCGACATCCTCACCGACGAGGCGTCGGTCCTGGCCGGCTCGATCGGCCTGCTCCCGTCGGCGTCCCTCGGCGACGGTCCTCGCGGTCTGTACGAGCCCATCCACGGCTCGGCGCCCGACATCGCCGGCAAGGGGATCGCGAACCCGTACGGCACCATCCTCAGCGTCGCCATGCTGCTCCGCCACTCGCTCGGCCTCGAGCCGGAGGCGCGGGTGCTCGAGGCGGCGGTGGCGCGCGCCCTCGAGAAGGGCGCCCTCACCCCCGACCTCACCCGCACCGCGCCGGTCGGCACCGAAGACGCCGGCACCGCCGTCATCCACGCCTTGAAGGCTCTCGCGGCCTGAACCACGAGGACACGCACCCATGAGCGACTTCGATCCCCGCCACCAGAGCCGCCACCTCTACGACGGCTATGACCGCGCGCCCGCCCGCGCGATGATGCACGGCATCGGCTTCACCCGGGAGGATCTGGCGAAGCCCTGCATCCTCGTCGCCAACACCTGGATCGAGACGATGCCCTGCAACTACCACCTGCGGCGGCTGGCCGAGGTGGTGAAGGAGGGCATCCGGGCCGCCGGCGGCACGCCGATGGAGATGAACACCATCGCGATCAGCGACGGCGTCGCCATGGGCACCGAGGGCATGAAGGCCTCCCTCATCAGCCGCGAGGTGATCGCCGACTCGATCGAGCTCGTCGGGCGCGGGCACTGGTTCGACGGGGTGGTGGCGCTGGTCGGCTGCGACAAGACCATCCCCGGCGCCGCGTTGGGGCTCCTGCGGCTCGACGTCCCCGGGCTCGTCCTGTACGGAGGGTCCATCGCGCCGGGCCGCCTCGACGGGAAGGACATCACCATCCAGCACGTCTTCGAGGCGGTGGGCGCCTTCGCCGCCGGCAAGATCGGGAAGGAGCGGCTGGAGCAGGTGGAGGACGCCGCCTGCCCCGGCGCCGGCGCCTGCGGCGGCCAGTACACCGCCAACACGATGGCGCTCGGGCTCGAGTTCCTCGGACTCTCGCCGGTCGGCTACAACACCATCCCCGCCACCGATCCGCGCAAGGAGCCGGCCACGCGCGAGGCAGGCAAGCTGATGATGGAGCTGCTCTCCCGCGGGCAGCGGCCGCGCGAGATCGTGACCCGCGCCGCGCTCGAGAACGCGATCGCCGGCGTCTCCACCACCGGCGGCTCGACCAACGCCGTGCTGCACTTCACCGCCATGGCGCGCGAGGCGGGCATCCCGCTCGAGCTCTCCGACTTCGATCGCGTCTCGAAGCGGACGCCCATCTACGCGAGCCTGCTGCCCGGAGGGGAGTTCACCGCCCCCGACCTCGACGCGGCGGGCGGGACGCGCCTCGTCTGGAAGCGACTCCAGGATGCGGGGCTGGTCGATGGGACGCAGCGCGCCGCCGACGGGAAGCCCTGGAGCGAGCACGTCCTCCAGGCGAAGGAGACCCCCGGGCAGCGGGTGGTGGCGGCGGCGGGGAAGCCCTTCAAGGGCACCGGCGGCCTCGTCATCCTGCGCGGGAACCTGGCCCCCGACGGCGCTGTCGTGAAGATGGCCGGGCACGAGCGCACGCGCCACCAGGGGCCGGCCCGCGTCTTCGATCGCGAGGAGGACGCGATGGAGGCGGTGAAGCGGAACGCCATCCAGCCCGGCGACGTGGTCGTCATCCGCTACGAGGGCCCGAAGGGCGGCCCGGGCATGCGCGAGATGCTGGGCGTCACGGCGGCGCTCGTGGGCCAAGGCCTGGGAGACGCGGTGGCGCTCCTCACCGACGGGCGCTTCAGCGGCGCCACCCGCGGCCTCATGATCGGCCACGTCTCGCCGGAGGCGGTGGTGGGCGGCCCCATCGCGGCGGTGAGGGACGGCGACGAGATCGTCATCGACACCGACGCGCGCACCATCGACGTGAAGCTCTCGTCCGCCGAGCTGGCGCGCCGGATGAAGCGCTGGCAGGCGCCGCCGCCGCGCTACACCATCGGCGTGTTCGCCAAGTACGCGGCCCTGGTGGCGTCGGCGTCGGAGGGCGCGGTGACCCGGGCGTTCTTGCCGACGACCCGCGCTGCGACTCCGGCGCCGCGCCGCGAGCGCCGCGCGAAGTCGGAGGACGTGCGCACGACGATCCAGAAGGTGAAGGCGAAGGCCAAGAAGGCGGTCGCGGTGGTGAAGCGCGGGCGGGGGGCGAAGGTGGCGGTACGCGGGCGGCGCGCCCGCTGACGACAGCGGGCGTCGGCCGCCCTCGCAGGTCTCGACTCTCCGCGTAGTGCGGGGGCTCGTCCCCCCGCCGCCCACACCCCCAACCGATGGAGCTGTTCAGGAGGACGTGATGCCGAAAGAGAAGATGACGGGCGCGCAAGCCGTGGTCCGCGCCTTGGAGCTGGAGGGCGTCGACTGGCTCTTCGGGATGCCGGGCGGGACGATCCTGCCCTTCTACGACGCGCTCTTCGCCTCGAAGAAGCTGAAGCACGTGCTCATCCGGCACGAGCAGGTGGGCGGACACGCCGCCGAGGGCTACGCCCATGCCACCGGCCGGGTGGGGGTGTGCGTGGGCACGAGCGGGCCCGGCTCGACGAACCTCGTCACGCCCATCGCCGACGCCTACATGGACTCGGTGCCCCTCGTCGCCATCACGGCCAACGTGGTGTCGGGGCTCATCGGCACCGATGCCTTCCAGGAGGCGGACATCACCGGCATCACCATGCCGGTGACGAAGCACAACTACCTCGTCACCGATCCCGAGGACATCCCGCGCGTCATGAAGGAGGCCTTCCACATCGCGCGGACCGGCCGCCCGGGTCCGGTGCACGTCGACATCCCGAAGGACGTGCTCAACATGAGCCTCGACTTCGAGTACCCGGAGTCGGTGCACATCCCCGGCTACATGCCGGCCCTCAAGGAGGAGCCGCGCGTCGCCGACGCCGCCACCCTCGTCCGCTCCGCCACCCGCCCGGTCATCTACCTGGGCGGGGGGGTGCGCACCGGCAACGCCTTCGCCGAGGTCTTCGAGTTCTGCGAGCTCGTCGGCGCGCCGGTGGTGACGACGGTCCACGGGAAGGGCGCCTTCCCGGAGACGCACCCGTCGTGCCTCGGCATGTTCGGCATGCACGGGGCGCGCTACTCCAACTACGCGGTCCAGAACGCGGACCTCCTCATCGCGCTCGGCGCCCGCTTCGACGACCGCGTCACCGGGAAGCTCTCGACGTTCGCGCCGGAGGCCAAGATCGTCCACCTGGACGTGGATCCGGCCGAGATCTCGAAGCTCGTCACCGCCACCGTGCCGCTCGTCGGCGACGTCAAGACGCTCCTGCCGCAGCTCACCGCCGAGGTGAAGGCCGCCTTCAAAGCGCGCGGCCGGCCCGACCTCGCGCCGTGGTGGAAGCGCGTCTCGGAGTGGCGTGAGAAGCACCCGCTGCGCATCAAGCAGGAGGGTGAGAAGGAGATCCTCCCGCAGACGGCGGTGCACCGCATCTGGCAGAAGTGCGACGGCCGCGCCATCGTCACCACCGGCGTCGGCGAGCACCAGATGTGGGCGGCGCAGTTCTGGAAGGTCTCGAAGCCGCGCGAGTTCATCACCTCGGGTGGCCTCGGGACGATGGGCGTCTGCCTGCCCTTCGCCATCGGCATCCAGTTCGCGAAGCCGGACGCGCTGGTGGTCGGGATCGACGGCGACGGCAGCTTCCAGATGACGCTGCAGGACCTCGCCACCGCCGCCGAGCACAAGCTCCCCATCAAGATCTTCGTGCTCAACAACCTGTTCCTGGGCATGGTGCGGCAGTGGCAGGAGCTGTTCTACGACCAGCGCTTCAGCGAGACGCCTCTGGCCGATCTGCCCGATCTGGTGAAGCTCGCCGAGGCCTACGGCTGCCTCGGGCTCCGGGCGCGCACGCTGGAGGAGCTCGATCCGGTCATCGACCGGGCGCTGGCCCACCAGGGCAGCCCGTGCATCGTGGACATCCGCGTGAAACGCGAGGAGAAGGTCTACCCGATGGTCCCGGCCGGCGCACCGCTGCACGACATGATCGGGGGGGACTAGCCATGGCCGAAAAGACCGAGCAGCTCCCGAACGGCAACATCCATACCCTGTCGCTCCTCGTCCTGAACAAGCCCGCCGTCCTGCAGCGCATCGCGGGCCTCTTCGCGCGGCGCGGCTACAACATCGAGTCCCTGGCGGTCGGCCCCACCGAGCGGCCCGAGTACTCGCGCATGACGGTGGTGGTCCGGCTCACCCAGAAGCCGGTCGAGCAAGCCATCCGCCAGCTGCAGAAGCTCATCCCGGTCATCGAGGTGCGGGAGCTCTCCCCCCACGACAAGATCGAGCGCGAGCTGGTGCTCATCAAGATCAAGACTCCGGAGAAGAACCACTCCGAGCTCCGCGCCATCGCCGAGACCTACGAGGCGCAGATCGTCGACGTCTCGCCGGACGCCCTCATGATCGAGGCGACCGGCACCGGTTCCAAGCTGGACGCGCTGGAGGAGCGGCTGGCGGTGTTCGGCATCACCGAGCTGTGCCGCTCGGGCGCCATCGCGCTCGAGCGCGGCTTCAAGACCCTCGCTCCCCCCCACCTCAAGGAAGGATGAACGCCACCATGGCCACGATCTATTACGACAAGGACGCGAACCTCGACCTCGTGAAGGGGAAGAAGGTCGCCATCATCGGGTACGGCAGCCAGGGCCACGCGCACGCGCTGAACCTGCGCGACTCCGGCGTCGACGTGCGCATCGGGCTCCAGGCCGGCTCGAAGAGCAAGGCCAAGGCGGAGGCGGCCGGCCTCAAGGTCATGAGCGTGGCGCAGGCGGCCAAGGAGGCCGACCTCGTCATGGTGCTCGCCCCGGACCAGACGCAGAAGCGGCTGTGGGACGAGGAGATCGCGCCCGGCATGACGAAGGGGAAGGCCCTCTTCTTCGCGCACGGCTTCAACGTCCACTTCAAGCAGATCAAGGCGCCCGAGGGCGTGGACGTGGTGCTGGTGGCGCCCAAGGGCCCGGGGCACCTCGTCCGCCGCCAGTTCCAGGACGGGCGCGGCATCCCCTGCCTCATCGCGGTCCACCAGGACGGGACCGGGCAGGCGAAGCAGCTCGGCCTCGCCTACGCGCGCGGCATCGGCGGCACCCGCGCCGGCGTGCTCGAGACGACGTTCAAGGAGGAGACCGAGACGGACCTCTTCGGCGAGCAGGCGGTGCTGTGCGGCGGCGCCTCGGCGCTGGTGAAGGCGGGCTTCGAGGTGCTCACCGAGGCTGGCTACCAGCCGGAGAGCGCCTACTTCGAGTGCCTCCACGAGCTGAAGCTCATCGTCGACCTGATGTACGAGGGCGGGCTCGCCTGGATGCGCCACTCCATCTCCGACACGGCCGAGTACGGCGACTACACGCGCGGCCCGCGCATCGTGACCGACCAGACCAAGCTCGAGATGAAGAAGATCCTGAAGGAGATCCAGTCCGGCCAGTTCGCGAAGGAGTTCATCCTCGAGAACCAGGTCGGCCGGCCGACCCTCGAGATGTTCCGCGAGCACGAGAAGGAGCACCCGATCGAGAAGGTCGGGAAGCAGCTCCGCGACATGATGAGCTGGATCCGTGAAGCCAAGAAGGATTCGAGCGAAGGGCGTTGACTTTCCTCGTGAAATCCTTATCCTCTCACGTCCTTGGCCACCCGGGGGTGGCCAGGACGTTCCTGAAACACGAGTGATCTCGGAGCGTTCCCCTGCGGGGCGTTCCACTGACGGAGGCATCGAGCCATCGCAATCCAGACACGAGACCCGCGCGACCGCGGCGGCAACCGTGACGCCCGCACCAACCGGCGGATCAAGGCGCGCGAAGTGCGTGCCGTAGGCCCCGACGGCGAGCAGCTCGGCATCCTCCCGATCGACCAGGCACTGGCGCGAGCCCAGGAGCTGGGGATGGACCTCGTCGAGGTCAGCCCCATGGCCAAGCCGCCTGTCTGCAAGATCATGGATTACGGAAAGTTCAAGTACACGGAGAAGAAGAAACAGAACGAGGCCAAGAAGAAGCAGGTGGTGGTGCAGCTGAAGGAAGTGAAGATGCGCCCGCGCACCGAGGAGCACGACTACCGGACGAAGATCGGCAAGATCCACGAGTTCTTGCACGAGGCCAACAAGGCCCGCGTCACGGTCATGTTCCGCGGCCGCGAGATCACGCACCGGGAGCTCGGCCAGAAGGTCCTCCAGCGCGTCATCGAGGACACGAAGGAGGTCGCGGTCATCGAGTCGGCGCCCCGCATGGAAGGGCGCCAGATGTTCATGATCCTGGCTCCGAACCCGAAGATGCTGCAGCGGCAGCGCGACCAGGCCAAGGCGGCCGCCAATGCGGCGCCGTCGAGCAGAGAGCGTCCTCCGGTTGCGCCGCCCATGGCAGCGCCGGTCCCGGCCCAAGTCTCCCCAGAGCCCCCCGCCGAGGCCCCGACGGCCCCGCCGACCACGAGGTAGCAGGACGCGGTCTCCCGACCCGGGGCGCCGCCATCACGGAGAGTCATCGACATGCCGAAGCTGAAGACGAAGAGCGGCGCGAAGAAGCGCTTCCAGGTGAAGAAGAGCGGCGCGGTGAAGTTCCGCCGGGCCGGCGTCCGCCACCTGGCGACGTTCGGGAAGACGAAGAAGCAGAAGGTGGAGCTGCGCGGTACGGGCCACCTGAAGGACATGGACGCGAAGAAGATCAAGGAGTGCTTCCCGTACGCTCGGTAGCCGCATGACCCGTTGCGGCGGGGGATGAACCCCCGCCCTACGCAGCGTGCTGTAGGGCGGGGGCTTGTCCCCCGCCGCCGATGTGACCACAGCGCCGTCCCGGGGCACACGAAGCGCGGTCGACCGACCGCCTCCCGCCGGCAAGGAGAAGGAAGATGCGCGTCAAGAAGGGTTTCAAGGCTCGCCGCCGCCGCAACCGCGTACTGAAGCTCGCCAAGGGGTTCCGCGGCCGGCGCAAGAACTGTTACAAGCGCGCCAACCAGGCAGTCGAGCGCGCCCTCAACTACTCCACCCGCGATCGCCGCCGGCGCCGGCGCGAGTTCCGCAGCCTCTGGATCACGCGCATCAACGCCGCGGCGCGCCAGAACGGCACGAGCTACTCACGCCTCATCGCCGGCCTCACCAAGGCGGGCGTGGCGCTCGACCGCAAGATCCTGGCCGACATCGCGCTCTTCATGCCGGGCGACTTCGCCGCGGTGGTGAAGGTCGCGCAGGCCTAGCGATCGGCCCTCATGGCCGACCTCCTCGCTCAGCTCGAGTCCCTCGCCGAGGCGGCGCGGCGCGACGTCGCCGCCGCCTCGGACGAGCGTGCGCTCGAGGAGCTCCGGGTTCGCTTCCTCGGCAAGAAGGGCGAGCTGTCCGCCGCGCTGCGCGGCATGGGGCAGCTCGCGCCGGAGGAGCGCCCCCGCGTGGGCGAGGTGGCGAACCGCGTCCGCGACGAGGTGGAGGCGCTCCTCGCCGGCGGTAGGCGCCGGCTCGCCGACGCCAAGCTCGAGTCCGAGCTCTCCGGGCCGCCCCTCGACGCCACGCTGCCGGGCCGTCGGCTCGTCTCGCGCGGCCACCGCCACCCCATCACGCAGGCGGCCGACGAGATCGCGGCCATCTTCGCGCGCCTCGGCTACGAGGTCGCGAGCGGCCCCGAGATCGAGCTCGACGACTACAACTTCGAGGCGCTCAACATCCCGAAGGATCACCCTGCGCGCGACATGCAGGACACCTTCTACGTCGACATCGCCACGCTGGGCGGCGCGGCGGCGCCGGGCACGGTCGTCCTGCGCACGCACACCTCCCCGGTCCAGATCCGCTCCATGCTGCGCGCCGGGAAGCCGCCCATCCGCATCATCTGCCCCGGGCGCGTCTACCGGTCGGACTACGACCAGACGCACTCGCCCATGTTCCACCAGGTGGAGGGGCTGTGCGTCGACCGCGGCATCACCTTCGCGGATCTCAAGGGCACGCTGGCCGCCTTCGCGCGCGCCTTCTTCGGCCCCGGCACGAAGACGCGCTTCCGGCCGAGCTACTTCCCGTTCGTCGAGCCCGGCGCGGAGGTCGACGTCTCGTGCTCGCTCTGCGGCGGGACGGGCAGGAAAGACGGCAAGCGCTGCGGGACGTGCAAGGAGACCGGCTGGCTGGAGGTCCTCGGGGCGGGCATGGTCCACCCGAAGGTGCTCCACAACGGCGGGATGCCCGCCGAAGTCACCGGCTTCGCGTTCGGCTTCGGCGTCGAGCGGATGGCGATGCTCCGCTACGGCGTCGACGACCTGCGCCTCTTCTTCGAGAACGACCTGCGCTTCCTCGAGCAGTTCTAGGTCGGGACCTCTCATCATGCGGATCTCCTACCAGTGGCTCGCGGAGTACGTGGACGGCCTCCCCCCGCCGGAGGAGCTGGCGCGGCGGCTCACCGCCGTCGGCCTGGAGGTCGAAGGGTTGGAGCGGCGCGGCGCCGAGCTCGCCGGGGTGGTGGCGGCCCGCATCGTCGCCTCCGAGAAGCACCCCAACGCCGAGAAGCTCTCCATCACCCGGGTGGAACGCGGGGAGGGCGAGCCGCTGCAGATCGTGTGCGGGGCGAAGAACTACCAGGTGGGCGACGTGGTGCCGCTCGCCCCGGTCGGCACCGTCTTGCCGGGCGGGACGAAGATCGAGCAGGCCAAGCTGCGCGGAGTCGAGTCGTTCGGGATGCTCTGCTCGGCGAGGGAGCTCGGCCTCGACGCCGACGCGAGCGGGCTCCTGCTCCTGCCGCGCGACCTCGCGCCCGGCACCCCCATCGCGAAGGCGCTCCAGCTCGACGACGTCGTGCTCGAGGTCAACGTCACCCCGAACCGGCCCGACGCGCTCTCGCACCTCGGCATCGCCCGCGAGGTGGCGGCCCTGCTCGGCCGCGAGGTCAAGCCGCCTGCGCCGCGGCTCGCCGAGGGCGGCGGGGCCGCGAGCGACGCGGTGCGGGTGCGCATCGAGGCGCCCGAAAAGTGCCCGCGCTACGCGGCGCGCGTCATCGAGGGCGTGAAGATCGGTCCCGCGCCGGGCTGGCTCGCGCGGCGGCTCGAGGCGTGCGGCGTCCGGTCGATCTCCAACGTGGTCGACGCCACCAACTTCGCCCTGCTCGAGCTCGGCCACCCGCTGCACGCCTTCGACCTCGATCGGGTCGCGGGGCGCGAGATCGTGGTCCGCACCGCGCGACCTGGCGAGAAGCTCACCACGCTCGACGGCAAGGAGCGGGCGCTCGATCCGGACGACCTCCTCATCGCCGACCGCGACCGCGGCAGCGCGCTCGCCGGGGTGATGGGGGGCGGGGAGTCCGAGATCGGGCCCGGCACGACCCGGGTGCTCCTCGAATCGGCCTGGTTCGCGCCGCAGGGCATCCGCCGCACGTCCCGGCGTCACGGGCTCAAGACCGAGGCGTCCCACCGCTTCGAGCGCGGCGCCGATCCGGGGATGGTGCTGCCGGCGCTGGATCGCTGCGCGGCGCTGATCGCCGAGCTGGCCGGCGGGACCGTGCGCTCGGGCGTCGTCGATGCCCGGTCCGCCGACGCGGCGCCGGTCGAGGTCGGCCTCCGTTGGGTCCGCCCCGGCGAGCTCCTCGGCATGCCCGTGGCGAGGCAGGACGCCCGCCACATCCTGACCAGCCTCGGCTTCAAGGTCCGGGTGGAGGACGACCAGGGCGCCATCTTCGCCGTCCCGAGCTGGCGGCAGGACGTCACGCTGGAGGAGGATCTCGTCGAGGAGCTCGTCCGCAGCCTCGGCTACGACGCCATCCCCGAGACCTTGCCCCGCCTCGCGCTGGCCACCCCGGCGCTGCCGGACGAGGCGAAAGGCGTGGAGCGCATCCGCCTCGCGCTGGAGGCCGACGGCTTCTCCGAGGCGGTGAGCTTCAGCTTCATCGCGCCCGCCGACCAGCAGGCCTTCGATCCGTCGGGGCAGCCGGTGGGGCTCGCCAACCCGATCAGCGCCGAGCTGGCGGTGATGAGGACGGGGCTCCTGCCGTCCTTGCTGCGGGCCCTGGAGCGGAACCTGCGGCAGCGGGTGGAGGACGTCCGGATCTACGAGCTCGCGCGCGCCTACCGCCGCGGGCCCGGCCCCGGCGACGAGCCGGCCGACGAGTGGTGGGAGGTAGCGGGCGTCCTCATGGGCCGCCGCAGCCCGGTGGGCTGGTCGGTGCCGGCGGCGCCGGTCGACCTGTACGACGCCAAGACGGCGGTCGAGGGCATCCTGTCCGCGCTCGCCATCGACGACGTCACCTACGCCGCTCGCGCCGAGCCCTGGTCGCACCCGCGCGCCAGCGCAGCCGTGCTCGGCGAGCGCGAGGCGGTGCTCGGTACGGTGGGTGAGCTGCACCCGCGCATCGCCGCCGCCTTCGGATTACCGCGCGGCGTCTTCGCGTTCCGCCTCGACCTGACGGCGCTCCTCGCCCACGCCGAGCTCGTGCCGCGCTACCGCGGCGTGCCGCGCTTCCCGGCGGTCCTGCGTGACCTGGCGGTGGTGGTCGCCGATGGAGTCGAGGCCGCGGAGGTGGTGGAGGCCGTGGAGGCCGAGCCGCTCGTCGAAGGCGCCACGCTCTTCGACCTGTACACGGGCGCGCCCATCCCGCCGGGGAAGAAGAACCTCGCGCTGGCGCTCCGCTACCGCGCCGCCGACCGCACGCTGACCGACGCCGAGGTGGACGAGGCGCACGCTCGGATCGTCGCGCGGCTACGCGAGGACCCGGCCATCCGGGCAGAGCTGCGCGGCTAGGGCGACCTCATGGCCGACCCTCCTGCCGCGCTGCCGCCGCCGACCGGACGGGCTGCGCTCGGGTTCGCGCTGGCAGCGCTGGCGGCGTGCTGGAATCCCTTCGCCGCCCCGCTCGGGCTGATCGTCGGCATCGCCGCCGCGGTGCTCGCCTACCGAGCGCTGAGGCGCGCGGGTGGACCGGGCCGGCGCCGCCGGATCGCCGCCGCAGCGCTGGCGTTGAGCCTGCTGGCCGTGATGGCGAGCGCCCTCCTGCTCGCCGTGACTGCCGGGACGGTCGGCGTCGATCTCCCGGGTGAGCCTGTGCTCCGGGCACGCACACCGGAGGAGGTCGAGCGGGTGCTCTCCGGAGCGGCCGAGCGGACGCGCCCCGAGCGGGAGCGAGCCCGCGACGAGCTGGAACGCCTCACGGGGGCGAGGCGCGGCGTTAGCGGTGGAGGAGCGCCTGCAGCGGCGCCGGATGGCGGCGGAGCTGCGACCTCAGCACCCGCGGACGGCGGCGCTCGCTGAGACCGCCGCCTTTGTTTGACAGCCCACCACCAATCAGCTAACAATCGCGAGCACTTACAGCGGCACTACCCGAAGGGTCCTGCGAGGGGCGACCGTGACCAAGGCCGACATCATCGAGAGCGTCTACGAGAAGGTGGGCTTCTCCAAGAAGGAAGCGGCCGAGATCGTGGAAATGGTGTTCGACACGATCAAGGAAACCCTCGAGCGTGGTGAGAAGATCAAGATCTCGGGGTTCGGAAATTTCATCGTTCGCGACAAGAAGTCCCGCGTGGGCCGCAACCCGCAGACCGGCCAGGAGATCGAGATCAGCGCCCGCCG
>WNGR01005401.1_pt1 | contig 19204 bp, 14 predicted proteins | sample 5407581 | NCBI WGS metagenome assembly WNGR01 (sample SAMN13153383, study PRJNA577476) | soil metagenome | isolation source: 80 cm soil or saprolite under Garry oak tree replicate 2 | place: USA:California | collected 2016-06-15 | reverse complement strand
CGGGCCGCCATCACCGAGCTGAACCGGCCGTTCTCGCCACGGGAACTGGCCGAGCTCGGCCCGGAGGTCGTGCTGCTGGATCCGGTCGGCGCGGTGGCTGCCGCGGTCGGTCACCTGGGCGGGATGGCCGGGGACAACCACTGAGCACATCCTCTCCGGGTCGCTGACACGCGTATGGGGCTCTTCACAATCCGGGGTACAGCTGCGGCCTGAAGCCACCGGCTTCGAACAGGGACCTGGCGATGTGGTCGAGTGGTTTCGTAGGCGTCAGCGCCAAATGCGTCGCGGGAGTTGCTGTCCAGGAAGATCATTTCGACTCTGCCGCCGCGTGCGCGTAGTTCGTCGACCTGTGCTGCAAGGTGCATGCCCCAATCCAGCGGCGCCCGTGATCTGCCACCGAGTGGTGACAGCACCAGCACCCGCTCGTATCCGGCTGCCAGATCGACATTCTCGCTGGATCGGTAGCCGCGTCGATGTGTCGGCTGTCGCCGATACTGTGGGGCGGGCCACCGGGCCCGGCACAGCTGGCGGTGACGGCGTCCACCAGGTCGACTCCGCTGTGGCGGTCGAACACGATCGGTGCACCGGTATGGGCATCGACAGCCACGATGAGCATCGGCCGTTGCGGCCAGCGCTGACCGGGCAGCCGGGCGGCGACGGTGGCGCGCCGCTGCGTTTGCCCGGAGCTGCCCGACACCGCATCCATTTCGAGCGCCGCCGCACCCATTCTGCGGCGCATGTCGGCCGCATCCTCAGCGACACGGATGATTTCGCTCGTCTTCTCCAGAAGGTCCGCCGCCGGCAGATTCGGAGCACGTCCACGGTCGGCTCCGACCGGACCAGTCCGTGACTGGGGCGCAACGGCAAGGATGTTGGCAAGCAGTTCGGTCGGTTGGGTCGCGCTGGTTATTTGGGCCGCGGCCGTCGATCCGGTCGACGTCCCGATGATCAGATCGGCCTCGGTCACATCCAACCCGGCATCAAACAGGCCGGCGATGACGCCGATCTCCCGCGCACTGCCTGCCGATCCGCCACCACCGAGGACCAACGCTCGCTCGCCCGCGGCGCGCGAGCGCCTTGAGGCGTCGACCTGCTGAGCCCGTATGGGGCCAGGTGTCCACACCCGGCCCCATACGTCATCGTGACTACTTGACCGTCATGGTGAACGCCTGCGTCGTCGTGCCGGCGACGCTGGTGGCGGTGATCGTCAGCCGGTAGGTGCCCCTGACGAGTGGCGTCCCGGAGATGGTTGCCGTGCCGTTGTTGTTCGCGGTGAACTGCACGCCCCAGGGGAGAGTGCCCGTCCTGCCGAGCGTCGGCAGCGGGTAGCCGGTCGCCGTGACCGTGAAGCTGAACGCCCTCAAGTAGGGCGCGTTCAGCGTGCTCGCGCTGGTGATCTTCGGGGCCTGATTCACCGTGATGGTCAGCGTCTGCGTCGCGCTGCCGGCCCGGTTGGTCGCGGTGATGGTGAGCACGTACCTGCCGCCCGCGGTGGCAGTGGGTGTCCCGGCGATGGTCGCGGTGCCGTTCTTGTTGTCCACGAAGGACACACCCGCCGGCAGTGCGCCGGACTCGCCGATCGTCGAGGCAGGGTTGCCCGTTGTCGTGATGGTGAAGCTGCTCGCCGTGCCGGTGCTGAACTTCGCTGTGCCGGCACTGGTGATCGTGGGTGCCTGATCGACGACGAGGGAGAACAACTGTGTCGCGGTACCGGCGGTGCTGGTCGCGGTGATGGTCACCGGATAGGTACCGTTGGTGAGCGGCGTTCCGTGGATGGTTGCCGTGCCGTTGGTGTTCGCGGTGAACAGCACGCCCGACGGGAAGTTACCCGTCCTGCTGAGCGTCGGCTGCGGGTAGCCGGTGGTCGTGACAGTGAAGCTGAACGTCTTTCCGACGGTCGCACTCAGTGTGCTCGCGCTGGTGATCTTCGGAGCCTGATTCACCGTGATGGTCAGCGTCTGTTGGGTGCTGCCGGTGTGGTTGGTCGCGGTGACGGTGAGCACATAGGTGCCTCCCGCGGTCGGGGTGCCGGCGATGGTGGCGGTGCCGTTCTTGTTGTCGACGAACGACAGGCCCGCCGGCAGGGCGCCGGTCCCGCCGATGGTCGGGGCAGGGTAACCGGTTGTGGTGACGGTGAAGCTGCCTGCCGTGCCGGCGCTGAATTGGGCGGTATTGGCGCTGGTGATCGCGGGCGCCTTGCCGACGATGACCGACAGCGACTGGGACGTACTGCCGGACGCGTTCGTCGCCGTGACAGTCAGATCGGTCGTCCCACTAACAGTCGGTGCGCCCTGCAACAACGCCGTTCCGTTGCCCTGGTCGATGAACGACACCCCGGCCGGCAGCACACCGGCCTCGGTGATCGCCGGAGCGGGCGAACCGGTCGCCGTGATCGCGAACGAGCCGTTCTGGCCCGCCGTGAAGTACGCCGGACTGCTACTGGTGATCACCGGCCCGACCGAGTTCACCACCGTGACGGTCAGCGTCTGTTGGATGCTGCCGGTGCCGTTGGTCGCGGTCACGGTCACCGGGAAGGTGCCCGCCGTTCCCGCGGCCGGGGTTCCGGCGATGGTGGCGGTGCCGTCGGTCTTGTCGACAAAGGACAGACCTGCTGGCAGAGTACCGGACTCGCCGATCGCAGGGGCAGGGTAGCCCGTCGTGGTGATCGTGAAGCTGCCCGCCGTGCCGGTGCCGAAACTCGCCGTCGTAGGACTGGTGATCGCGGGCGCCTTGCCGACGATGACCGACAACGACTGGGACGTACTGCCGGACGCGTTCGTCGCCGTGACAATCAGATCGGTCGTCCCACTAACAGTCGGTATGCCCTGCAACAACGCCGTTCCGTTGCCCTGGTCGATGAACGACACCCCGGCCGGCAGCACACCGGCCTCGGTGATCGCCGGAGTCGGCGAACCGGTCGCCGTGATCGCGAACGCACCGTTCTGACCCGCCGTGAAGTACGCCGAGCCACCACTGGTGATCACCGGTGCTGCCGAATTGACCACGGTGACGGTCAGCCCGAGAGTCGCTGTGCTGCCAGATGAGTTGGTCGCCGAGATCGTCACCGGATAGATCCCGGCAGTTCCGGCGGCCGGCGTCCCGGCGACGGTCGCGGTGCCGGTTCCATTATCTATAAAGGACAGACCATCCGGCAGTGCGCCGCTCTCGGTGATCGTCGCGGCGGGATAGCCGGTCGTGGTCACCGTGTAGGTCCCCGCGCTGCCGACCGTGAAGCCGGCCGTGCTCGGGCTGGTGATCGCGGGCGCCTCCGCGTTGGTCAACGTGACGCTCTGCGTTGCTGTCCCGGCAGTCGAGGTCGCGGTGACGGTGAGCGGGTAGCTGCCCCCGGTACCGCCGGCCGCGGTGCCGGCGATGGTCGCGGTGCCGTTGCCGTTGTCGGTGAAGGTCAGGCCCGCCGGCAGCGCGCCGGTTTCGGTGATCGCCGGGGTCGGCGCGCCGGTGGTGGCCACGGTGAAGCTGAAGGCCGAGCCCACGATCGACTGCGCCGTCGCCCCGCTGGTGATGGTCGGCGGCACGTTCTCGGTGAGCGTCTGCGACGTGCCCCCACCCAGTGTGGTCCAGTCGGACAGGGTGCCGCCGTACGGCTGGCCGAAGGCGCCGCCGTTCACAGTGGTGCCTGCCGGCACGGTGATCGGGACGGTGGCCGCGCCGGCACCGGAGTTGGTGACGGTGACGACGCCGTCACGGATGGACGCGCCGACCGAGCCGGCGGATTCCGTTGCCGCCCAGGCGGTCTGACGAAGCAGCGCCACACTGGAACTCACATCGGTGATCTGCGTCAGCGGCGCGGTGTACCAGGAGTTGTACTGAGTCAGCATGTTGTTGATCAGGATCAGTAGGGTGTAGCCGTAGTCGGCGCCGTTGACTTGCGCTGGCCCGACCAGGTTGGACTGGTGCGCGTAGCCCATGCGGGGGTTGTTGGCCAGGACGTGACTGAGCATGATGTGCGATTCGGAAGCCAGGAGAGACGCCTCGGTGGCCGGCGTGTTCTGGCAGGTCGTGACGGAGTTGCCGGCACAGCGCCCGGTCGCACCCGGATACGCGGTGTCCCCGATGGACACTCCCGGCGTCACGTAGAGCGTGTTGTACTCGGACAACTGGTTCTGCCAGTTACTCGCGTTGTAGTAGATGTTGCTGGGATAGCGCGGCGCGGCGCTCGCCACGTTCGACCCCGACGTGATCGTGTAGGTGTTGGGCTGCCTGGACGCGTCGCTGCCGAAGGTGGTGATGTTGGTGCCGGCCAGTGCCGCTGGCATGTTGGGGCTCTCCAGCCCGGAGTGCTCGCCGGTCACGATCGCGTTCGGGGTGTAGTTGGTCAGCCCGTTGGCCTGCGCGAAGGCGATGTCGAGGCCGATCTGCCCCTCGATGCTCGTGGCCGGGTCGGTGGCCGACGCCGGCACCCAGCCGGTCCCGCCGCTGCCGGCGCACTCGACGGCCGGGTTGGTCGCCGTCGGGTAGCTGCTGGTGGTGTCCGGTGCCACGCCGGGCGCGCTGGCACCGGTGTCGGTGAAACCGTAGGTGCTCGTGCCGCCCGCCGGGTTCTCGGCCACCTGGCCGACCAGGCCGTAACCGGTCGTGCCGGGATTCTGTCGGTAGACCTTGTAACCCCAGAATCCGGTGCCGCCGGTGAACCGTGACTCCAGAGCAGACAGTGTGGGGCCGCCGCCGTTGGTGGCGTCGGGCCAACTCAGCGACACCGAGCCGTTCGCGCCGACCGTCGCCGCGATGGCCGCGGACGGCTCGGACTCGCCGTAGGCGGTGGCGGCGGTGACCTGGTAGCTGTAGTTGCCGGCCGCGAGCGAACCCCCGGCACCGACGGTCGCGGTGTTCGTGCTCAGCGGCTGCCACACGACGCACCCGAGGTAGAGATGCGACCAGGTGTGCGTGATCCAGTTGAAGCTCGCCTGATTCGCCAGCAACGCGCTGACCAGCGCCGTACTGTCTGGCGCTGTGGTGTCGACGACCGATCCCGGATCGGTGTAGGTGGTGCCGTTGACGGTGGTGCTGCCCGAGCAGTTCGCACCGGAGGGGGCGGCCGGCTGGGTGCACGCGCCAACGGCGTTGAACGCGAATTCGAGCTTGATCCCGGTCTGCTGCTCCCAGGCCGCCACGTAGGCCACGTCCGCCGCGCTCATCAGCGAGTCGGCCGGGCCGGCGGCCGGATTGCCCTGTACGCCTGCGGGGCAACCGACATCGACCGGCTCGACGGCTGCCGGCGTGCACTGGTACTGCCGGCTCCACTCGTTGTCCGCGATGAACACGTCGTCGACGTCCTGGCCGAAGTAGTTGCGGTACAGGCCCAGGTGGGTGTTCTGGGTGACCCAGTCGATCAGGCCAGGGCCGAGCAGCAGCCACTGCAGGCTGCTGGCGTTGTAGTTGAAGGTGAGCGCGAGTTCGGCCACGTTGGCCTGGGCGTCGGTGCCGGGGTGCTGGTACACGGCGGCCAGCACCTGTTCGGCGGAGTTGGTCAGCCACGGTGGCCGGCGACGGTGGTGGCGGGGTAGCCGTAGGTGCCGGTGTCGAACGGCACCGGTCCCTTCAGCTGCGGCATGGTCGCGAGGGCGGCCGCGGTAAGCGTGCCGGTTGTGCCGTCCAGCACGCCGCCGCCGGCCGCCGCCAGGCCGAGCGCGGGCGACGGGTAGATGTACCCGTCGAGCTGGCGCACGCCGAACGCGGACTCGTAGGCGGACAACGAGTTCAGCGCCCCACCGGCGAAGGCGTAGGGCGAGTCGGCGATCACGACGCCGTTGAAGTTGCCGACGCCGTTGATCCCGACGGTGCCGCTGGACAGGGCGGGCAGGGTCACCGTCTCGCTGCCGTACGGGCCGGTCGCGGTGGCAAGTGTGTACGGCACACCCTCGCTGTTCAGGGTGGCCACCCAGGCGTCCGTTGTCGGATCCCCGGCGCCACCGCCGACGAGCAGTATCCGCAGATTCAACTGTGGCGGTGTTGCGGCGGCGGCGGTCGTTGCAAAGCCGGCGAGGAAGATCGCGGCGAGCGCGACGACCACCGGCACGGTGCCATATCTCAACCATTGTGCAAGCTTGTTCACGACAGCAGCCTTCCGAAGTGGATCGCGCGCGTTCGACGAAAGTCAGTCTCAGTCGCCGACCGTGGGTTGTCAACAATTCAGAAAAATTAGGGCCTAATTACCCTGCCCTGGCACGAATCTGCCACCGACGGGCTCGACCAGGGCCTTATGGCCCTAGTTTCAAGGGGTTGTTCACTCGCACGATCCGCGACATTTTCCGCACGGCCAAGTGAATGTGACCAAGCGGATCTGATCAAATCCACATTGTGAGCACGCCGGACTTCGCAGCGTTGTTATATGCAGGTCCGGTCACCTGGAGTGAGCCGATGCACGGCTGTCACCAGGCAATACATACGTTGAGTGGCTACTTACTGGCAATAATGCTCTCGACTTCCACGTACGAGTGAACTCAACACGGGCGTGGTGACGGGGGGTAACAAGAAGGAAGAAAGGTCGATACTCTGGGACAGACCGTTGACGTCAATTCCCGGCGAAGGTAACGAGAACCGATGAACATTGCTCTGATGACCGAGGGCACGTACCCGCATTCGTTCGGCGGCGTCAGCGTGTGGTGTGACCAACTGGTTCGCGGCATGCCGAAGAACTCGTTCCATCTCGTCGCCCTCGTCGGCACGGATGACGAGCGGGTGGTCTGGGACCTGCCGCCCAATGTGGTATCCGTCACCGCGATTCCGCTCTGGGGCGAAAACCGGAACCGCCGTCCCGGCCGCGCCGCTGCGCGCACGTTCGGCAGGCTCATCCGCTCTTTCTTCGCCGTGTTGCTGGACCACTCGGCGGACAGCGCGGCAGGCGAGCAGCGCTTCGCCGAGGTGTTGCGTGCGCTGTTCGAGTACGCCCAGCAGGAGGACCTGTCCGCGGCACTACGCGCCGAGGACACCGTGCGCGGCCTGCTGGACACCTGGCATGAGGTCCGCGCCGGCGATCTGGGCCCGACCGTGCACGACGCGGTGACCGGACTGCGACTGCTGGAGCACTCGTTGCGTCCGCTGTCCGCCCCGCCGGTCCGGGCGGATGTCTCCCACTGCGTCGCCAACGGTCTGGCCGCGCTGCCGGCGCTGGCGGCCAAGTGGGCACACGGCACGCCGATCCTGCTCACCGAACACGGCGTCTACCTTCGAGAGCGTTACCTCGGCTATCGCGACTCCCCCTACCGCTGGCCCGTGAAGACGCTGCATCTCGCCTTCCTGCGCGCGGTCTGCGTGCTGGCGTACCGGGAAGCCGCCATGGTGGCGCCGGGCAACATGTACAACCAACGCTGGGAGGAACGGCTCGGCGCCCCGCACGCGCTGATCCGCACCGTGTACAACGGGGTTGATCCGTCCGCGTTCCCGCCGGTCGAGGCCGAACCGGACGTGCCGACGGTGACCTGGGCGGGCCGGATCGACCCGATCAAGGACCTCGACACGCTGATCGAGGCGTTCGCCTTGGTACACAAGGAGATTCCCGAGGCACGGCTGCGCCTGTTCGGCGGCTTCCCGGTCGGCAACCAGCCCTACCTCGACCACTGCCAGGAACTGGCCGAACGACTCGGCATCGGCACGGTGACGACCTTCGAGGGCCGGATCGACCAGATCAGGGACGCGTACGTCGCGGGACACGTGGTGGCGCTGTCCAGCATCTCGGAGGGCTTCCCCTACACGGTGATCGAGGCGATGACCTGCGGCCGGCCCTGTGTGGCCACCGACGTCGGCGGCGTGTCGGAGGCGATCGGGGATACCGGGATCGTCGTCCCGCCGCGCGATCCGACCGCGATGGCCGCCGCGTGCGTGCGACTGCTCACCGATCATTCCCGGCGGGCACGGCTCGGCGCGGCCGCACGAAACCGGGTGCTGGAGTTCTTCACCCTGGACAAGGCGATCGACACGTTCGACGAGTTGTACCGGAATCTCGGTAGCACACAGGAGGCGACGGCCGCATGAGCGCACCGACCATTGCCCAGCTCGCGGGCCTGAAGCGGCGGTTGCCACCCGCGGCGCCCGGCCGCGCCGGTCAGGACGGGTTCTGGGAGACCCTCGATGAGCTGTCCGCCCGTCTCCGGCTGCTGTGTGCCGACGCGGTCGACTCGCTGGAGTTGGCAGCCGGACTGGAATCCGACGGCATGTCCGACCAGATGGCCAGGGTGCGCTACGGCTTCCCCGACGTGTTCGCCCTGGCCGACGACATGTACCACCGGACCGTCCGACAACCGGCCGAACCGACGCCGACGCCGAGCCCATGGCACAGTCCGGTCGGTCGGCACCTGTTGCACGGCTTGCTGTTCGGCCTGCCCGCACTGTGCTACCCAGTGGGCGGCTCGATGATGGGCGGCCGCGGCGCGTTGATCGTGCTGGTGGTGTCCATGCTGACGGCCTGGCCGATCAGTCAGGCCGTGTCCTACCTCGGCCACGCCCGGCGCAGTCGGCTGGACCTCGACGGCTCACGCCGGCTGCTGCGGGCCGCCCTGCCGATCGCGCTGGGATCGCTGGTCGCGATCACACTGCCGACCGCGCTGCTACTGGGCCAGTCCGGCCCGGTGCTGTGGTTCGCCGTCGGGCAGGGCGGCTATCTGTTGGGGGCGACCGTCCTGCTGGTCTGTGGCGCGGACTGGTGGCTGGCCGCCGCGTTGGCCCCCGGCGTCATCGCCTCGACGCTGTACCTGATGGCCGGACGGCCTGCCTGGTCGCATCCGCTGGCCTGGCTCGCCATCGGCGCGTCCCTCGCGCTCACCCTCGGTTTCGCGCTGCTGCGAACGAGTTGGCCGCGACCGGCCCGGTCCGCTCGCCCGGTTCGGCTGACCGAGTTGCGCACCGGATGGCCCGCCGGCATGTTCGGGTTGCTGGTCGCCGGACTGCTGGTGTTCCCGTTGCTGGCGGCCCGATTCGCCCACGGCGGTCAGAACGTCGGGACCGCGGCCCTCCTGGGTACGCTCCCGCTGTCGCTGAGCATGGGCATTGCCGAGTGGCGGTTGTACGGCTACCGCAGCCGGATCGAGAAACTCATGCGGCGCACGGGTTTCCTGGCCGAGTTCGGCCGACGCGCCACACTGGTGCTCGTCGGCGTGCTGGTCGAGTACCTGCTGGGCGCGGCGCTCCTGCTGGGCGCGGTCGTCACGCTCGCTGCGGTGGCCGGTATTCATCCGCATTGGACAGACGCGCCGGCTTACCTGGGCTATCTGGTGCTGGGTGGTGCGCTGTTCCTCGCCCTGCTCATCCAGGTCTGCGTCGGCGCCGTGCCGATCCTCGGCTGGTGTGCCGCCGCGCTCGCCGCCGAAGTCGCTCTGGTGATCTGCGCCCCACATTCCCCGGTGCTGCACATCCAGTTGGTGGTCGCCGCCGGCATGGCACTCGTACTTCTCTGGCACGGCGCCATCACGCTGCGCCAGGCCTCCCGGCATGCCGCCTGAGACAACAAGAAAGGAACTGACATGACCGAGTTGGTCGCAGTGACCGGAGCCGAAGGATTCATCGGCTCACATCTCGTGGAGACCCTGGTTCGGCGCGGCCACCGGGTGCGCGCGCTGGTTCTGTACAACTCGTTCGGCTCCTGGGGCTGGCTGGACACCCTGGACCGCGACGTACTCGATCAGGTCGACGTGCTGCTCGGCGACGTGCGGGATCCCTCCTGCACAACCGAACTCGCCGCAGGCGCACACACCCTGTACCACCTCGCCGCGCTGATCGCCATCCCGTACTCCTACCGAGCACCACGATCCTATGTAGACACCAATGTGATCGGCACGCTGAACGTCCTCGACGCGGTGCGCGCGGCCGATGTCGCCCGGCTGGTGCACACCTCGACCAGCGAGACCTACGGCACCGCGCTGACCGTACCGATCGCCGAAACCCACCCGCTGCAGGCCCAGTCGCCGTACGCGGCGTCCAAGCTGGCCGCGGACAAGCTCGTCGAGTCCTACCACCTTAGTTTCGGTGTACCCGCGGTGACCCTGCGGCCGTTCAACACCTTCGGCCCGAGGCAGTCCGCGCGCGCGGTGATTCCCACCGTGGTCAGCCAACTGGCCGCCGGGGCACGCACCGTCAAACTCGGCGCGCTCGACCCGACACGGGACTTCCTCTACGTCAAGGACACCGCCGCCGCGTTCGTCGCGGTCGGCACCGCCCCGGCATCGGCGGTCGAGGGCGAGGTGTTCAACGCCGGCACCGGCGAGGAGGTCTCGGTCGGCCAGTTGGCCGCCGACATTGCCCGCCTGATGAGAGTCGACGTGGCGATCACCGAGGATCCCCAACGCATCCGGCCGAAGAACTCCGAAGTGATGCGGCTGGTGGCGGACGCTGACAGGCTGCGCGAACGCACTGACTGGCGGCCGAGATACACCAGAGACGACGGACTGGTCGAGACCATCGACTGGTTCCGTCGCCCGGCCAACCTCGCCCGGTACAAGCCGGGCATCTACAACCAATGACCAAGGGAGAACACATCATGCACGCGATCATTCTGGCCGGCGGCCGCGGGGTCCGGCTACGTCCGTACACCACCTGTCTACCCAAACCACTCATGCCGATCGGCGACGAATTCTCCATCCTGGACATCGTGCTCACCCAGTTGGCACAGCGCGGCTTCGACAGCGCCACCCTGGCCATCGGCTATCTCGGCAACCTGATCCGGTCGTACGTCGGCGACGGCAGCCGCTGGGGAATGCGCATCGACTACGCCACCGAGGACATGCCGCTGGGCACCATCGGGCCGGTATTGCAGATCCTGGACCGGCTGCCGGACGAGTTCCTGGTGATGAACGGCGACGTACTGACCGACCTGGACTACGCGGACCTGTTGCGGCAACACATGAACAGCTCCGCACCGTTGACCGTGGCCACCTACGAGCGGCAGGTGAAGATCGACTTCGGAGTGCTCGCGACGAAGGACGGGCAGGTCACCGAGTTCACCGAGAAGCCCACGCTGACCTACCGGATCAGCATGGGCGTGTACGGCATGAGCAAGCGCACGCTGGCCGAGTACCCGTCCGGCATACCGTTGGGCTTCGACGAACTGGTACTCGACCTCCTGGCCAAGAAGCAACCGCCCAGCGAGTACGACTTCGACGGTTACTGGTTGGACATCGGCCGCCCGGACGACTACGACCGGGCCAACGCCGAGTTCGACTCGGTCCGCGGAACCCTGTTGAAGGGGGCGTGATGTCGCGCGTTCTGGTCATCGGTGCGAACGGGTATCTCGGCCGCCACGTGTTCGGACTGCTGGACCGGCAGGCCGACCTGACCGTGAGCGGCACGTCCCGGTCCGGTTCAGCCCGGTGGATCCGGGTCGATCTCGCCCTGGACCGACCGGCGACGATCGGCGCGATGCTGGCCACCGAATGCCCTGACGTGGTGGTCAACTGCGCGGGGGCGGTGGCCGGCAGCGTCGCGGAACTGGTCGGCGCCAACGTGACCGGACCGGCGAACCTGCTCACCGCGTTGGCCACGCACGCACCACGCGCCAAGCTCGTCCACCTCGGGTCGGCGGCCGAATACGGCATCGCGGAGCCGGAGGAACCCATCGCCGAGGAACGGCCGCCGCACCCGACAGGCCTGTACGGGGTGACCAAGCTGGCAGGCACCGAACTGGTGCGGCTGGCCGGGCACCTGGGTTTGGACACCGTGGTCCTGCGGGTGTTCAACCCGATCGGGCCGGGCGCGCCGGCCGGCAGCCTGCCTGGCCGGGTGGTCGCCGAACTGCGCCGCGCCGACCTGGCGCACGATGTCGTGCGGCTGGGCTCGCTGGACGCGGTTCGGGATTTCGTCGATGTCCGGGACATCGCCGAGGCCGTACTCGCCGCCGTCAGAGCGACCACGGTGGACGTAGCGGTGCTGAACATCGGCAGCGGCCGGGCGGTCCCGGTGAGCGTGGTGGTCCGCGACCTGGTTCGGTTGTCGGGCTTCACGGGACTGGTGGTCGCCGCAGGCGACGGTTCGGCTCGCTCCGCGGATGTGCGCTGGCAGCAGGCGGATATTTCCGCGATCGGCCGGCAACTGGGCTGGAAGCCGGAAATCGGCCTCGCGGACTCCCTGCGGGACATGTGGCTGGCGGTAGCGTGATGAGACACAACAGGGACCGACTGGGACCGGTCGTGCCCGCGTACTTCCACCCCGCGATCGCGCCAGGGGAATGGCAGACGCTCGCCGCCGCGGCCGCGTCGACGTGCCTTGTGGTGGTGAACGCGGCGAGCGGTCCTGGTGACCGACCGGACCCGGGCTACGTCGAGGTGATCGATCGATTGCTGGACGCCGGAGCGCAGATCGCCGGATATGTCGACACCGACTACGGCCGGCGTCCCCCGGCGGACGCGCTGGCCGAGATCGCCCGGTACCAAGAGTGGTACCAGGTGTCCTCAGTGTTCTTCGATCGGGTATCCAGCGGAATAGAACATCTTCCGTACTACCGGACTCTCGCCGCGGACAGCCGCCGAATAGGTATGGCGCTGGTCGCGTTCAACCACGGCACCCACCCGGTCCGGGACTACGCGGAGCACGCCGACCTACTGGGCACTTTCGAGGGACCGTTCAGCACATTCGTCGAGCTCGATGTGCCCAGTTGGGTACACGACTTTCCGGCCGACCGGTTCTTCCAACTGGTCTACGACAGCCCATCGACGCTGGCCGCCACGATCGCCGGACTGGCCGCCGAGCGCAACGTCGGCTCCATCTACCGGACAGAAGGAACCGGCGCGAATCCCTGGAGCATCCTCCCGGCCGATTTTCCGGAGGCCGATCTGTCCACCACCTGATCGGCCGGCGCGACGCACCCCTTGACTCCTCGTCAGTCCTCATCGGTGGAGTCGTCGGTGACGAGCACCGTACGCCGTGGGTACACCCTGGTGATCGGAAGTGAGCCCAGCCCCCGAGCGATGAGGGGTGCAGCGATATTTTCCGGATCCCGATTCGTCTTGGGGCAATTAGCCCTCACCCAGATGGGAAAGGCATGCTGTGTGTACGGTGCGAAAACCGCTGGTCTTGTTGACGTGCTGCCTCGCGCTGGCCGGTTGCTCGGCCACGGCAACGGGCGGTCCGAGCCCGGCCGGCGTACCGAGGACAACCAGGCCGGCAAGTACAAGCGGCCCTCTCAGTACGAGCAGCCCACCGAGCGTGTCCGGCACACGGAGTGCATCCGGCTCACCGACTGCGACCGGCACGCAGAAGGGCGTACAGCCACCCCCACCGCATGCCCGGTTCGACTACCAGATCGGGCAGCCGTATCCACCGCCCGCCGGGGTCCGGGTGGTCACCAGGGACCGGTCCGCCGCCCCGGTGCCGGCGCTGTACAACGTCTGTTATGTCAACGCCTACCAGACCCAGCCGGAGGAGACCGACTGGTGGCTGGGCCACCACCCCGATCTGCTGCTCACCGACGTCGACGGTCGGAACGTGCGCGACCCGAACTGGAACGAACTCCTGCTGGACATCTCCACCCCCGGCAAGCGGGCCGCGCTCGCCGACATCGTCAACCGGTGGATCGACGGCTGCGCGCACTCGGGCTTCAACGCGGTGGAACCAGACAACCTGGACTCGTGGACCCGCTCGGCAGGGCTGCTGACCGCCGCCGAAGCGCTGACCTTCGCCAAACTGATCATCGCCCACGCCCACACCGACGGGCTGGCCATCGCGCAGAAGAACGGCGCGGAGATCGCCGATCAGGGCCGCAGCGCCGGGTTCGACTTCGCGGTCGCCGAGCAGTGTGCCGACTATGCGGAATGCCAGTCCTACACCGCCGCGTACGGCAACGAGGTGATCGTCATCGAGTACAGCACCAGCGGCCTGGCCACGGCGTGCGCCGAGTGGGGAAAAATGTTGTCGGTAGTGCGCCGCGACCTCAACGTGACAGCGCCAGGCTCGGCTGACTACGCCTATCAGGCATGCTGACCGACCGGCGAGCACCGCTTCGTCACCAGACGCTTCAGCATGCACCGTGGGCGTCCAGCGGGATCGTCTTCAAGAGCGCGAACACCTATTGATCGGGCGCGTCCGGCGATCAGCCACAACGCGGCGGCCGGATCGGTTACCGGACCTGACAGCGCTCACCCGACCGGCACTGCGACCGCATGACGTCGACGCAGATGACGAAGGTAGGTCAAGGCCATGTCCGCGTCCGCGATGTCGGGCATGGTGTCCAGGTTCCTGGTCAGTTGTTGGATCTGTTCGATGATCGAGTCCACATCGGTCGGATTCATGATCACCTCCTCAGCTCCGCCGTTTCACCCTGCGACAAAGTCTCCTCGGCACGTGACCGCCGCCATAGGGGATACCGACACCACTCGATCGTGTCTTCGCGCCAGGCGAAGTAGTGGGACTCTTCGCGCTAGATAGCGGCGTGGACCTCCTTCTCCAGCGCTACAACGCATTTGTGGACGGCCCGACGAAGGAATTGGTCATCGGCAAGTGCCGGGCCTGTAGCCAAGCCTGGTCCTGCTGCAATCGACCCTGAGGCCCGGTACCAACCCATTCACGGCACTCTGACCTGCTGGAACGATACTGGCAGACAACGCCATGACATTTGGACCCTGCGGAAGCAGCGTCTCCGCAGCGCCCGCTGACGGGCGAACACCATGACGAGTACCCGTCGCCCGTCGCACAGCGAACTGTCGCAGCGTGGTCGATGGCTGGATGAAGGACCCCGACATCCGCCGGCACAGTCTGATCGCCCTAGCCATCGTGTTCGCTGCGGCGCTCCTGCTCGCGTGGATCATCTTCGCCAATGGCGGCGGCCCCAGCACGGGACTGGTGGATTGGTAGTGGCGCGCCGTCGCTGGCGCGCCGCACGACGTACCAACCCCGGATCGCCCATCAAGGACCCCTGACTACGGTCCCTTGATCATGGCACCTCCAATTTGCCGCCGGGACCGCCCGGCGGGCGCAACGGCACGCCCGCTTCGATCAGGATCGCCCGGACCTGGTTGTACGACCGACCTGTCTCACCTGCGATCTCCTGCAAGGTGGCGCCGGCCTGGTATCGCCGAGCCATCTCCGCGACCGGTTCGGAGGTCCCGTGCTGGTCGCCCAACTCAGCCGGCAACGCCAGCAGGTGACGGACCACCCGCCGATCCAGGCTGGTCATCTCCACAACGGCCTGGATCGAGCCCGCCTTGTGGTAAGAGTCGCGCACGATTCGCGCGGTGTCCTCAAGGTCAGTTCCGACGCACTCCGGCCCATCCGTGCGCACGCCCGCCTCGGCCAACAACCGGCGAACCAGGGACGGGCGCCGGCCCACACTGGCCGCCAATTCTCGAACGGACTTCGTACCGCGGATGAAGTGCTCTGCCAGTTCGGCTGCCACCTCACTACGCTGGTGCCCACGCAGTGGCCTTGACCTAGTCCGACCTATGTCCTCCTCCATGTCTGTTCTCCACCCTCGCTCGCGTCTTCAGCAAGTTGCGCGCAATGAGTGAGACCACCCCGGTACCCCAGCATTACGCAATTCGCCGGGACGAACTCTCGTGGCGGAGTGCGAGAATCTCCGCGTTGTTCGTGGCCGGGAGCATCCCAGTAGCACCAGCCAGTCCAGTGTCCGACAGAAGATCAAGTAGAGCAGTCGCAGACCCACAAGTCGGGACATGCCTGTAACGTTCTGGTCAGCAGAATTACTGGTCAGCCCATGCTTGGCAGTAAAGACACCCTTCAGAGGTCCATGTCCACCAGATCCTCCGCGCGCCACAAGGCGTCAACACTCGCGTGCAAAGGAGTTCAGACATCCGTGCCACGGAGGAAGGCGAACAGACACCATGCCGAGAACCAGCCGGCTCACTGGCGCCAATGAACCGCGTCCCATCACAGCCGGGGCGCCGCCGACCTGGTCGGCGGCGCCTATCGAGGTTGTCGGGCGTCACATTATGACGCTGGGCAGTCCATGATCCGTGCGCCAACTGCGGAAAGGCCCACCAGCCCGCCGCCGTTGATCCAGGTGGAAACGTCCAGGTCATTGATCAGATGCAGATACAGGCATCGGCCGTTCGGTAGGGGGTTGATGTTGTCCGAGATGGCCAGTGCCAGGGCTGCGCCGATACCGCCGCAGAGCGAGGCCGCCGGCCCGCAGACCGTACCGAGTGCACCAACTGCTGCGGTTGCCGTATAGCGGACGATCTGATCGGACGTTGCATGGTCGAACACAAAGCCACAGGAATCCGGTGTGCCATTGGACGTGCAGTCGGTCACCCAGCCGAGGTGATTGGGCACGGATGGGAACTGCGGGCAGATAGCGATACTCGGCACGCACGGTGCGGCGTCCGCCATGACATCAATCGGCCTGCCAACGACATAGCTGCCGGAGGTGTCGGTGTAGGTCGCCAGGTCGTCCTCGCTGATCGACTGCGACGAGGAACTCGAGGGGGCCTGCAGGTCCTGGCCGGTGCCCAGCGTGGTGGTGTTCGCAACCGTCTTCAGATGGTTGGACTGCCCGAGGTGAGGTGCGACAACGATTGCACCGCTGACCATCGCTGTGCCCACGATCAGCGCGACGAGGGTCACCAGGGCCGTACGGCGTCGGCGGACGGACTGCAGAGAGGTGGCATTCATAGTTCCTCTTCCTTTTGGTTCCTGGTTGATGAGGGATATGGCTTGAGTCCGGGCATTGGGGCGGCGAAAGCGTCTAGTACCAGTGGTGTGCCTGCCAGACCGCCCAGGCGTTGCCGGCGCCGCCGTAACGGCGGGCGGTCACGTAGTCATGCATCAACCGCAACTGGGTAGCTGGATTGGTGCGCCAATCCGAACCCGAGCTGGCCTCGTTCCGGTTAGCGCCTGGGCCATAAGCGCCGGAGGAGGGGCACGGTCGTGTCACCGGCGCTCACGGCGGTGCGGTACCAGCGTTGCGCCTGCGCTGAGATGACCCGGACCCACCATGGCATGGGGACCGAACCTCTCCGGTACCTGGGCGAACTTGTTCCCGAGCTGCCAGTCCGATTTGGGTGTGGACTCAACTTCCAGAGGGAGGACCGCTCGAACCCTGATCGGAGTTACCGGAGTTCGGGACCGCGTGGATGGGGCCGAAACCATCGGTGGCGCCCAAGCCATGGAACCAGCCGTTCGGGGTCAGCGGTGCGGGACTGAGAAGGTCCGACTGGTAGGCATCGAGCGACTTCCAGGCGTGATTGAGGCAGTTGTTGCCGATGATGGAGAACGACCCGTCGTTCTGGGCAGTGATGTAGGCGGCATTCGCGTCCCCGCCGGTGGTGGTCAGGCACCGATATTCGGTGTACCAACCAAAACTTTCGAAGTCCTGCAGGACGGTGCCAAAGGAGGGGGATCGAGTCACCCACACCATCTCCTTGGACGAGTCGCCGTTGTACTGGGGTACTCCGGCATCTGCCGGCCGCACGGCGTTGCCGGTGCTGGACAGGGAGCCGCTGAAGCCGTGTGAAGTGCCGGACCTACTGCCATCGGCCGAGGTGCCGCTGGCCGAACCGAGGGAGGATGAGCCACCATCGGTAACGGAGGACGGATTGTTACCGCTGACGCTGCCCTGGCCGTGGGGGCCATCGCCGGAACCCAGTACCCACTGGTCTGTACCAGGATTGTCGACCGCCCAGCCGACGTGTCCGGTCTCGATGCCAAGTTGCGAGCCAGGAGCGTAGAACGCGCACATCTGCCCGGTCGGTTTGGTCGACGCCGGCGTGCTGTTCGTGGTGTTGGGCATCACGTCGGCAACGCTTCGGACGTTGTGCTGGGCCGTCAGGTGCGGCGCTACTGCGACGGCTGCACCGACCATCGCCGTGCCGACGACGAGCGCGGCGACGGTTCGGGAGTCGGTCATTCGGAAGCGGCGCCTGGATGGGCGCGGATCGTTTGTCATCACGGAAGATCCTCTGATCTGGTCGCCAGTACGGGTTGTGCTGGCGGTGGATGTTTCCGTGATAGCCGGAGGATTGTTGACCAGCCACATCCTCGACACTGCGCTGTACAAACGGTCATCAAACGCGTTGGAGGGCCGCCACATGACGGTGGATCTGGGCGGTATGCGAATCGGGTAGCCAGTTGCTCGATATCTTCAGCGACGTGAACCCGCTCTGGACTCGGCAGGCTTTGATCACGCTGGCCAGATCCGGTCGCTGGTGAGCCTTCTTGTTCAGGCACGCGGCCGCGATCGACTGCAGATCTTCCGGCAAGCCGGCTAGATCCGGCGGTTCATGGACCACTCGGTACAGCACAGCCACATCGACGCCGTCACCGAACGGGGTGCGGCCCGTGGCCGCAAACACGATGAGCGCACCCAAAGTAAAAACGTCCGAGGCCAAACTCGCCTCCCCACCGAGAACATGTTCAGGCGCCATGAACTGCGGGGAGCCGATCCGGATTCCGGTGCGGGTCAGCCGGCTCGCGTCGCTGGCCCGTGCGATGCCGAAATCGATCAATCTGGGACCGTCTGCGGCCAGCAGGACGTTGGTGGGCTTGAGGTCGCGGTGCACGACACCCGCCGCTTGAACGCTTTGCAGTGCCTCGGCGACCCCAGCGGCGAACAACCACAGGGATCGAGACGGCAGCGGTCCGCACTCGGTGACCGCCTCCTGGACCGACGGGCCGGCCACGTACGCCGTGGCCAACCACGGATGCGGGGCTGCGGTGTCGGCGTCCAGCACCTGCGCGGTGAACAGGCCGTGCACCTGACGTGCCGCATCGACCTCGCGCCGGAATCGTTGCCGGAACTCGGCGTCTTCGGCCAGTTCCGGCCGGACGATCTTGATGGCCAGCGGCCGTCCGGCCGGCGTGTAGGCCAGATAGACCCGACCCATGCTGCCCACCGCGATGCGTACCCGCAGCCGATACGGACCGGCCTGACGGGGATCACCGGCTGTCAAGTTCTGAAACACCGGCTCTCCGGTGAGCACCGGCACCCGGTCGGGCGAGTCCGGTCCAGCGGCGGCATCGGCACTCGGCTGGTCGTGCGGCACGGACAGCACCGGGCGGGATGCCGGCCGCGAGCGGGACACGACGGCCGACACGGCCCGCCACTGGGCTTCCCATTCAACGGCGTCACCTCCGCAGGCGCCGACGTCGGACAGCACCAGGTCCAGTGACGGCAACGCAGCGCCACTCGCCGCGGCCGACAACGCCGACGCCGAGTAGCCCGCTTTTCGGGCCAACTCGCGATAACGTGGCATACCGACCGCGAACCGCAACTCTCGGAGTGCATGGGCGAATGCCTCGACCGGACCTG
>WNGR01002760.1_pt1 | contig 19207 bp, 14 predicted proteins | sample 5407581 | NCBI WGS metagenome assembly WNGR01 (sample SAMN13153383, study PRJNA577476) | soil metagenome | isolation source: 80 cm soil or saprolite under Garry oak tree replicate 2 | place: USA:California | collected 2016-06-15 | reverse complement strand
ATTGCTTATATCTCGTATACTCAATAAGCAGCACTGGCGTTATAACCAGCAACGCCAACGGCCCGATCGTCGTGAAAAATACTGTGAAAGGAGGCATCAAGAGCGACCCTCCTATAACTGCAATAATGGGGAAAAAATAACCTGCTGCGTTACGGCTCTCCGGGGTATCCTCCATACAATCCTCATCCTCCCAACTTCAAACCCGGGCGCGCACAACGCGCGTACCCCCTATTTTCATTCTACCTGTTTTTACAAGAAGCCGACAGCGAGTGTAACCCGCCAACGTATAGTTAGTTGGCGCATGATATTGCTTTCTGCGCCCTATTTAAATAAGGAGGTGTGTTCGTGAAGCAACACGCAAGGTATCTGACACTGGCCGCAACTGTCGTACTTGTACTCTCCGGTCTCGCTATCTCCCTCTCTTTTTAGTAGCAGCACATTTCACGCCCAATCTGGCGATAATATAACCGCATCTATGTTATAATAGCCGATATTGATAAACAGATATCTGTGACCGCAGCCGATGAGCAAAAATGAGGGAAGCTGAGTGGATCGACTTGATACATCTCTGGATGATTACCAGCATATTACCCGTGGTTTAGCGAAGCAACTCGAAACAAACCCCGAGCAACTTCGCGATGTGCTCCAATATATTATCGCCGTAGGCTCCACTTTGCGACTGAAATTAGATGTGGATACCCTGCTAAAAGATGTCGCTGAAGCCACCTGTAAGGCGCTGCGCTTTCGCTATTCCGCACTGTATCTGGCCGACGATCTGGGATTTTTTCGCGTGCGCGCGACATCCGGCATAAGCGAAGAGGATGAAGCCTACCTTTATAACCACCCGCTCCCCGATCCCTTTGCCGCCATGCTTATCAACGAAGACTTTCGCATCAGCGACTCGTATTTTATTCCTGCCGAGGCCCCCATCTGGCAGAATCGCGAGTTCGCGAGCCATTTCGTGATTATCGATGAAGATAAACCACTGACGCCCGTCTCTCTGCGCCGAACTCCAGCCCCGTCCCCGGATATGTGGCTCCAGGAAGATTTACTGGTGGTACCCCTGGTGAGCAGTGATAATATGCTGCTGGGTTTTTTGACCCCGGATGCGCCATTGAATGGCAAGCGCCCAAGCGTCGAGATCATGGCGCTTTTCGAGCTATTCGCGAACCAGGCCGCGGTAGCTATCGAGGGTGCGCGTCTCTACGCCGAGTTACGTGATGCGCTGAAAAAGACGCAGGAATCCGAACGCATCAAGAACCATTTCATCATGACCGCCTCGCATGAACTGCGCACACCTTTAACCGCTATTCAAGGCTATATTGAACTGCTCTGCTCCTATAGTGACTCGTTGGATGACACCACAAAAACACGCTTCATTCATAACGCGCGCCGCGCCTGTGATGAACTGGTCTTGCTGCTGGGCAACGTCATGGATGCCAGCCGCATCGATCAGGACCGGGTCATGCTCAAGCTGGGGCCGATGCGGGTAGTGCAGGCAGTCCAGATGATCCTGGAAATTCTAGAGCCAATCATCGCGCGCGAAAGCCGTACTGTGAAGATCAATATCCCTGATGAGTTCGTTGCCTGGGTGGATGATCTGCGTCTGCGCCAGGTGCTCTTAAATCTGGTGGGGAACGCTTTGAAGTATACACCGCCGGGGACAGACCTGGAGATTCGCGCTGAATGCGCAGCCTGGAACGCACTCTCTCCGCGTATACCCGCGCTCACCCGGCAGATACTCATCCCTCCATCCGGACAATTTGTGGTGATCACCATTCGCGACTGGGGACCAGGTGTTGTGCTGCAGGATCAGCCCCAGTTGTTCAGCAAGTTCGTGCGGCTGACAGACGCCATCAATAGCACGCAGCGAGGAGCCGGGTTGGGACTCTACCTCTGTCGCCAGCTTACAGAAGCCATGGGTGGATATATCTGGATGGAGAGCGCCGGTAGAGCAGGCGAAGGCTGCACATTTTTTGTCGCTCTCCCCTTGCGAGAGGATGAGTCACTCTCAGATGAGTGAGCCTCAATTTGACGGCTTTGATGCTCTATGTTACCATAGCTTCTGGGGCTACCTTGCCCATATCCAGGAGGAGAGAACCATATGAACTTATATGAACAATTGGTAGTGGTGCGTGAGCGTCTGGAGGGTATCGGCGCGCATGATAATAGCATGGACCTGGTGGAGAAGCTCTTACGCAAAGCGGAACCTGCCAGGGGCGACAAAACGAACATCGCCCAGGTACAGGTGCTACGCCACATGTTGCGCATGCCCGAAGTCATCGATGACTACAACGTCTACAACGACCTGCAAGAACTGCTGAGCGAACGAGACGAGATGGAGGTCAGCAGGAAAGAGGATGCGGCTCCTGCGGCGTACGTAGACACAGAACGGCATCCAAGGCCAAAGTCATTCTACAAAGCCAAAAAGGAACGAGAGAAAAAGAAAGGCTAGCCCGAAGTGAGAGGCTAGCCTTATCCTTTGCTATTTCGGTGGAATGGCTTATAAGGCATCATTGGCATCGTTTGATGCGTTTTGAGGGAGCTGTCTCTGCTGCGCGTTCGGCCCACCCAGTTGCATCTGTTGTTTCAAGGCGTGTAACTGCGCCTCAACATTTTGTTCTGAGGATATTTTGTGCAGTTCGCGTTCGAGCGGATCACCGGAGCCTGCTCCCAACAGTCCCTGGTCGCCAAGCGCGCCCTGCTCGATCAGGGTGTCCATTGCTTCAGCGCGCGCCTGCATCGTCAGTACCTTATCTTGCGCTCGCTGCATGGCGAGATTCATATCGGACATTTCTTCAGAAATTCCTGTCACGGCCTCGTTGATCTTCACCTGCGCCTGCGCCGCGTTATACTGCGCCTTGACCATCTCTTTCTGCGTGCGGAACGCTTCCACACGCGCGGTGACGGTGCGCTCCATCGAGATCAACTTCTCTTCCTGCGCCTGTAACTGGGCGATCTGCTGTTCGTAACTATTGATCTGGATCAGGATCGCCTCTTTCCGTTGCAGCGCCATACGCGCCAGGTCTTCGCGATTGGCTTGCAACGCCTGCATTGCCTGCCCATCCAGCTTATTGGTCTTCTCTAGCAGCTGCGACTGCTGCAATTCCAGGCGTTTTTCATTCGTCACCACATCGGCAATAGAACGGCGCAGGTGCTGCAACTGCTCCAATTGCTTGCTATACGAATAGTCCATGACCTGGCCAGGGTCCTCAGCTTTATCCAGCGCGGCATTGGCCCGTATACGAAAAAGTGTCGCGAGACGTGAGAAAATGCCCATTTGATCCTCCACTCAAGAAAGGTGCAGGGGACGCAGTCCGCTTGCCGGGGGGTGGGTGTCCCCACCTCCTCCCCTCTCTAAAACATTAGTAAACATCATATCATATCTACCAGAATCTTCAAAAAAACCTTGACTTTTCCCTTGCAATCGGCTATAATCCCCACTGTTAGCAGACAACTTATACATCATAGACGCGGGTTTGGTGTAGTGGTAACATGCGACTTTCCCAAAGTTGAGATCACGGGTTCAAATCCCGTAACCCGCTCCCGCTACGACCTCTCAATTGAGAGGTCGTATTTTTATTCTGATTCTCCCTTATCAGCCCTCTCCATGCAACTGCTGCTGCATGCGCTGCATATCGCGATCCACCGTTTTCAGACCGAACAGGCAGACCAGCCCGGCAAGAAAGAGGAAAGTCGGCGCGGTCAGGATCAATGCCGTCCCTAGTGACACATTGTTGGCAATTGCACCAATCACAGATGGCGCCGCCGCGTCGCCCAGCAGGTGGGCAAGCAGCAATGAAAGACCCAGCGCGGTAGCGCGCATCGATGGCGTGATGACATCCTGAATCACGGCATTGAGCGGCCCGGTGCAGAAATTGAGCGAGATGGCGGCAATCACAAACACAGCGATAAACAGTGGGAGTGTATGAATCAAAAGCGCAATCAGCACAAGTGGCGCGCCCACCAGGAAGCCCAACGTTGCGACGAATAAACGTCCCTCCGGGCGGCGGCGCTGAGCATAATCCGCCAGCCAGCCACCGACAACGGTGCCAATCAGTCCGCTGGAGACCAGCACCGCGCCTGAAATGAGTCCCGCCTGGCTGAGTGAGAGCTGAAAGGTATCCACAAAGTAGGACGGCAGCCAGAACGAGGTGCCACCTATCGTGAAGAAGCTGAAGACCAGCGCGCAAACCAGTACCCAGTAGGTGGGAATCGCGCGTAGTTTTTTCACCGATCCCCAGAAGTCTTTCCCGATTCCTGCATGCCCGAGTTCGGCTGCTGTCTCCCCTGCTCCTTGATCATCATCGTCGGTGTCAAACGCGCCGCGTCGTGGTTCCACCATGCGCCAGGCCAGGAATGCCGCTATCAAACCTGGAATACCGACTACGAAGAATGCATAACGCCAGCCCAGCGTATCAGCGATCAGCCCGCCAATCGTAAAACCGATGGCGGCCCCCAGTAGGGTGCCTGCTGACCAGTAGGAGAGAATACGCCCGCGCTGGTTCTTTGGGAAGTAATCACCCAGCAGTGAGAGCGAGGCCGGTGCATAGCCTGCCTCGCCAATGCCCAGCACCGAGCGCACGCTGAACAACTGGAGAAAGTTCCGGGTGAAACCGGCGATAACCGTCGCAACGCTCCAGATGCAGACGCAGAGAGCGACAATATTTTTCCGTATGCCTCGATCGGCCAAAACTCCTAGCGGCAAGGTAGCCAGTCCATAGACCAGCAGGAACGACGAGCCAAGCAGGCCCTCTTGAAAAGGTGTCAGCCCTAAATCTGTCCGTATTTTCGGAAGGACGGCGGGAAGCACGTAACGGTCTGCATAGTTCAACACGTTGATGATCAGCAGGATAGTAAAGGCAAAGCGCGCCTGACCCCTCGTGGGTCGAAAGGGAACTTTTGCCTTAGATGATGCCGAAGTGGTGGTAGCCATATACTATGCTTTCTCTCAATTCTTCATTCGTTTTTCATGTAAACTGTTAATATCTTTTTTTGTTCTTTATCCCAGTGAACTTATTATAACCTATGAGCTACTATAAGTCAGTACGCCAAAAGGATGAGCAGGTTGCAACTCACGTCCCGCTGGCACTATTGATCTATAGCAGATCCGGGCTTTTGTGAAACCATATAGTGTAGCCGTTCGTCTTGAATCAGAAGAAAAACAGTCGGTTCCAGCGTCTACATATGTGAAGATATCAATAGGGAAATGTAATAAACCGGTAGAAGGGCGGTCAATTTGGACCTGGCAATACATGTCTTTCGACACACAAATCCACTGATATTCTACCTCATAGTAGCGGTAATACTGCTATTGGAAAGCAGTGGCATACCCATCGCGAACAATACACTGCTATTGTTTACCGGCGCGCTGGCATCCTTTGGACACCTGAATATCCTGGTACTCGCCATTGTTGCGATAGTAGGGAGCATCTCAGGCGCCTGTCTTGCCTATGTAATCGGCTTGCGAGGAGGGAGGCGCTTCCTGTTTCGTGTGTCAAACCGACTGCATATTGATGCGCAAAAGATAAATAAGGCCGAACGCTGGTTTCACAGGACAGGTGCGCGCATGATCTTTCTCTCGCGCGTAACACCCTATATCCGCCCCTTTGCCTGCTTCCCTGCTGGCATGACGCGCATGCCCTTTCGTCGTTTCTTTGTGGCTGTTTTAAGCGGCTCCATCCTCTGGTGCGTCACCGTCCTCTCCATTGGCTGGACACTTGGCCGCCAATGGAGAGTGGCCTACAGTTTCATACAGACCTACACCTTGCTGACCTTCGGCATACTCGCCCTGGCAATCGCCGCCTTTTTCCTCGTCAAATACGCCATACGACGCCACCAGCGCAATCAAACACAGGCCGCCTCAGGCGAAGAGTCTGATATCGAAAATCAGGATAGCCGCGACCTGCTCGAAGTCTGATCAGGGCGGGGGCAAGGCCGGACAGAGCCACTGCCCATACCCTACGACGAAGTAGCATGTGCAACCGTATAGGGTACGGGCGTGGGCTTGCCCCCGCCCTGGTTCGTGCAGCCATCTGGGATACGGTCGTGAGCTTGCCCAGGATTGTCCCCGCCCTGGTTCACCCTCATCCCTACAACTTCACCAACGTCAACCCAAAGATATCCCCCGCCCCACCAATCTCATTCAGCGCCCAACCCGGTATCGGATCATCGACTGAAATGATCATCAGGGCCGTCTCACGCGGGCGCTGCTCATCGCCAGTGTGCGGCGTGCGCACAATTGGCCCGACATCCATATGCCGGATATTCACTTTGGCCTTGCCCAGTACAGTGCCAACGCGCCCGATCATCCCCGGCTGATCAGGATTGCGACAGAACAGGATATATCCTTCGGGCACGAACTCCGTCCAGTAGCGGCCAACCTTCACGATGCGCGGCTCGCCATGCATGACCGTTCCGCTCAACACGTCAACATACTCATCGCCGGAGCCGGGTTTGCCCGCGAAGGATGAAACGTGACCGTTCGCGCTCAACACATGCAGGGTAATCAGATTTGTGAACGTGGTCGAAACCGTAGACTTCTGCTCGATAATCTCCAGCCCGCGCTGCTTCGCCAGCAACTGCGCGTTAATCATATTGACGTGCGCGTCCGAAACCGATTCCAGCAATCCTTTGATGAGCGCGGCCTGCAAGGGGCGCAGGTCATAGTTGGCGATATCGCCGCTGCAGGACAACTCGATCTGGTTGAGCGGGCCGGGCTGCAGCTGCGTGTAGAGACGACCCATCTGCTCCACCAGTCGCATATAAGGTTGGAGTACCTTGAGCGTCTCCGGCAGGATCAGCGGCGCGTTGACAGCCGCGCGTGGGAACCCTCCGCGTAAAACCGCCACAATCTGCTCCACCACATCGATAGCCACCCCCACCTGTGCCTCTTCCGTCGAAGCTCCCAGGTGCGGCGTGGCGATTACGCGCTCATGCGCCAGCAGTTGTCGCAACGCCTCGTCGTCGCGTACCGGTTCCTGACTGAAGACATCGAGCGCCACTCCCGCCAGGCGATTCTCATCGAGTGCGTCAAGCAGCGCCTCTTCGTCGATCAATCCGCCCCGCGCGCAGTTAATCAGCCGCGCTCCCGGCTTGAGCAGGTTGAGTTCGCGCGCCCCTATCAGCCCGCGTGTACCCTGTGGCCCGCTCGTCAGAGAGGTATGCAGCGTCACAAAATCGGCCTGTTGCAATACCTCATCCAGGCTCATCATTTGAATGTTGAGCTTGCGCGCCTGTTCAGGAGCGACATAAGGATCAAATGCTATTACCTGCATCGCTAAACCCTGGGCGCGCTGCGCAACCTCTTTGCCCACCTTGCCCAGACCAATCACACCCAGCGTTTTATTGCGTACCTCGACCCCCAGAAAACGGCTTTTCTCCCATTTCCCCGCCTTCATGCTGCTATTGGCGCCAGGAATGTGTCTGGCCAGCGCCATCAACATGGCAATCGTGTGTTCGGCTGCCGCGATGATGTTGCCCGTGGGTGAGTTCACAACCATAATACCGCGGCGTGTCGCCGCCTCGATGTCAATATTATCAACCCCTACCCCCGCCCGTCCCACAATCTTAAGGTTCGCCGCGGCGCCCAGCACCTCGGCTGTCACCTGCGTTTCGCTGCGCACAATCAAGGCGCTATAGTTCCCAATGCGCGCCAGTAATTGTTCCGGCTTGAGCCCTACCTCTACATCAACCTGTGCTTCTGGCAACTCTTTGTGCAAGAGATCGGTACCCTCCTGCGCGATCCGATCGGCCACGAGTATGCGCATAGTGTCTGCCACCTTGTCCTGTGTTCCGCCCATCTATATCATATCCTCTCTATTACCAGGGCGACCGCGAGGGTCGCCCGTACCCTATACGAAAGCGTCTTCCGCGTGACCTGCCCGTATAGGGTACGGGCGACCCTCGCGGTCGCCCTGGTCGCCCTGGAAGTGTTCATTTCTGAAATCCAAACTCCTGCAGTCGGCTCTCCACCTTATCCAACGCCTCCACCAGGTCTACCTCCTCGAAGAAGCCCATATGCCCCACGCGGAAAATCTTACCGTCCAGGTGTTCCTGCCCGCCGCCGAAGACCACGCCATCCTCTGCGCGCACCTTCTTCAGCAGCGCTTTCGTATCGATATCTTCAGGTGTAAGCACCGCCGTGACCGTGTTTGAGGCATCGGCATGGTTGGCTAACAATCGTAAACCCATATCCTGAACGCGCCAGCGCACATAATCACCCATGCGCTTGTGCCGCTCAAAGATGGCCTCGCGTCCCTCTGCTAGCATCATTTCGAGCGCCGCATCCAGAGCATAGAAGAGCGAAACGGGCGGCGTAGCCGGGTGCTGCCATACCTCTAATTTCTTGCGCATCAGCTCCCAGTCGAAGTAGAAGCGCGGCAGCTTCGCGTTTTTGTTAGCCGCCCATGCGCGCGGGCTGGCTGCCAACATCATCAATCCGGGCGGAGTCATCCATCCCTTCTGGGAGGCGGTGAAAACCACGTCGATATCCCAGGCGTCCATCTCCAGCGGCACGCAGCCGAGCGAGCTCACCGCGTCAACCAGGATCAGCGCGTCTGGGTTGTGGCGGCGTATCACGGCTGCCAGCGTCTCCATATCGTTGGTGACACCTGTAGAAGTCTCGTTATGCGTTATGAGCACGCCCTTGTACGGCGCGCTTGACTGTAGCTGCGCCTCGACGCTAGCAGGGTTCGCCGCCTGCCCCCAGGGGAAATCAATGCGCGTCACCTGCAATCCATACGCCCCCGCGATTTTCGCGAATCGATTGCCGAACGCGCCAATCGAAATCACAATCACGTGGTCGCCCGGCGAAAAGAGATTAACAACAGCCGCTTCCTGTCCCCCCGTGCCAGACGCTGCAAACGTCAGCACAGGCGAAGCCGTCTGAAAGAAATATTGCAAACGTGTCGTTACACGACGCAGAATAGCAGCAAACTCAGGCCCCCTGTGATTAATCATGGGCTGGGTCATTTGAGACAATATCTCCTGTGGTACAGGTGTCGGACCAGGAATGCGTAAGTTCTGCGCTGGGATGGGACTACGAGGCTCTGCGGGTGGGACCGGAATAGCTTTGCGTTCTTGTGTGGTCATGCTCTCTCCTACATTTATATCGACCTCAAAAGCCGATGCTTCTCAACAGAATAAACTTCGTTACAAAAAGAAACGACGGATAACCGCCATGTTATCCGCCGCGTTGCCGATAACTTTACTAGCACAGTATAGCATAAAGTACAACATCAAAAACTTGACCGCCTGGGCAACATAGGTTATAGTGGTTGCGGATTGCTAGCGAAGATACGCTATGCTTTTGTACTTGTTTGTAGATGTGGAGGAACAATGTCAATTACCAGCCAGGCGCAGGAAGCCGCTGATGCGACACCCGGTGATCTTCACGATTATCTCGTCTCGCTTATCAAACAAGCAGCCGCGGCCTATATTGCGCAAGAACAAATCACCTGCGATATTGAGCAGTTAACTATAGACCTGCGTTTCTCGGCGCAGGCCAGTTTTGGCGATTATTCGATCCCGTTAATGTCCTGGTCAGCTAAAAATAAACTGGGCCGCCCTCCACTCGAAATTGCTGAAGGGCTGGCTGCGGTACTGCGCGACATGGAAACCCCTGCCATCGCGGAAATCACCGTCACCAAACCTGGCTACCTCAACTTCCGCCTGAACCGCCCCGTCATTGGACACGAGATTATCGAGCGCGTCCTGGATGCCGGGGCCGATTTCGGGCAGAGTGATGCGGGTACCGCTACCAAAGTAATCGTTGAGCATACCAATATCAATAGCAATAAAGCTGCTCATGCCGGTCACCTGCGCAACGCTAGTCTTGGTGACACTGTTGTGCGCATGCTGCGTTCGCAGGGCTATCGTGTCGAAGCCGAGAACTATATCGATGATACAGGTGTGCAGGTTGCTGATGTGGTGGTTGGCTTCTTGCTCCTGCCAGAGGGTATCCTGGAACTCCCCGAAGGCACCGACCAGCTACCGGACGAATCGTTCGACTACTACTGTTCACGCCTCTATGTAGCTGTTGGCAAAGCCTACGATCAACAGCCGGAATTGCTTGAACGGCGCAAGATGGTTCTGCACGCCATCGAACATGGAGAACAGCCCATTGCCGACCTGGCTGCCGACCTTTCGCGCAAGATTGTAAAGGCCCACCTGGCGACCGTGGCGCGCCTCAACATCTCCTTTGACCTGTTAACCTGGGAGTCGGCCATTCTCGGCGCGGGCCTGTGGAAACGCACCTTCGAAATGCTGCGCGATCGTGGCGTGCTGGAACATCCAGAGACTGGCCCGGCGGCGGGCTGCTGGGTGGTGCCTTTCGGTGATGGAGAAGCGCCGACCGACGAGGGCGATCACACCAGCGACAAAATCGTGGTCAAAAGCGACGGCACCGCTACCTACACAGGCAAGGACATCGCCTATCAACTCTGGAAATTTGGCCTGACCGATGATCTCGACGTGCAGTTGCACTTTGTTCCGTGGGGCCGCCAACACGATGGGCGCCTGCTCTGGTCCATGCGCCCGGCGCAAGACACCCTGCCAGCCGAGATGGAGTCCGACCCCAAACGCTTTGGTCATGCGAAATGGGCCATTAACGTCATCGATGTGCGCCAGTCGTACCCGCAGCAAGTGGTATATGAGAGCCTGCGCCGCCTTGGATATGTCGAACAGGCCGAGAATTCAACGCACCTCTCCTATGCAGTGGTGACGCTCTCTGCCGCCACAGCCGCCAGCCTGGGCGTCGATACCTCCGATGGGCGCGAGTATTACGCCATGTCGGGCCGCAAGGGCATCGAGGTAAAAGCCGATGACCTCATCAATAAAGCGGTGGCGAAAATGCAGGAGGCCAAGCCGGAGATCTCCCCTGAAACGGCGGCAATTCTGGCAGCCTCTGCCATTCGCTACTTCATGGTCCGCTTTAGCCCCCAGCAGATCATTGCCCTGGACATGGACGAGGTGCTGCGCGCCAACGGCGATACGGGCGTCTACCTGCAATATGCCTACGCGCGCGCCAACAGTATCCTGCGCAAACTGGAGGAATCGGGCTACGAGGTCCCCGAGCAACTCGAGGCCTTACCCAACCAGCTCGAGCAGAGCGAGTGGGATCTGCTCCGCCACATCGACGCCTACCCGCGCACGCTCATCGAGGCAACCCGCCAGCTCGCCCCGCATATGCTGGCCTCCTACGTCTACGACCTTGCCGCGCACTTCAGCGACTTCTACGAACACACGCCGCCCATCGTAAAAGAAACGCAGGAGCAGGTGAAAGCCTTCCGCGCTCGCCTGGTGCGCGCCACTGTGCAAACGCTGGACAATGCCCTGAGACTGATGGGCTTCGTGCCACTGGAGCGGATTTAAGCATTGTTTTTTGCTAAAAAATGCGCTTCCCAAACGCGCTCAAAATCAACTCGGCTGCCAGGATCGCTGTACGATTCTCATGATCCAGCGTGGGATTGACCTCGACAATATCCAGCGAAGTCATTTTGCCAGAGTCAGCGATCAATTCCAGCGAAAGATGCGCCTCGCGGTAGGTCAGGCCGCCCGCAACCTTTGTGCCAGTACCCGGCGCGTACATGGGATCAACCGAGTCTATATCGAAGCTGACATGCAGACCGCTATTACCATCGGTGGCAAATTCAATGGCCTGCTCCATAACCGTGGCCATACCCAGGCGGTCAATCTCTTTCATCGTGAAGACGTGTACCCCGATCTCGCGCAGAAAGGCCTTCTCGCCTGGATCAAGGTCGCGTGAGCCAATAATAGCCACATTCCTGGGATCGATTTTGGGGCCAAAGCCTCCCAGTTCCACCAGCTGCTTATTACCAAATCCGGCCAGCGCCGCCAGTGGCATCCCGTGAATATTGCCGCTTGGAGTCGTTTCATCCGTGTTGAAATCGGCGTGCGCATCAATCCAGAGAATACCCATCGGGCCGCGCGCCTTCACCACCCCCGTAATTGATCCCAGCGTCAGGCTATGATCGCCGCCGATCACCAGGGGAAAATCATCGGGTTCGCAGTTCCGCTCGACTATCGCCGCCAGGTCCTCGCACACGCCGACAATCGTTTCAAAATTCCGCAGGCGCGGATGGGCCTGGTGTTCTGGCATAATCCTGGGTTGGGGAACGACCAGGTTCCCCTCGTCGATGAGGGAATGCCCAAGTTTGCTGAGTTGTTCATCAATGGGAGGATGAAGGCCCAGACCAGCATAACGAATAGCGCTCGGCCCCAGGTCTACCCCATGCGTACCGGCGCCCAGGTCTAAAGGCACCCCAATAAAATGAATTTTCACAATCTTACCTCTCTTCTTCATTGAACAGTGGAAGCATGAGCTAATTATACGTTTCCTCTTCGTGTGTGTCCAATTCCTGTCCTTGACAACCAAACAACACAACGATTAATCTCTCATAAAGAACACAACTGAAGGAGCATCCATATGGGAACTCGTACAACCAATCTCTGGTACGATCAAGTCAAGCGTTATACAACCCAACTCGTCCATATCCGCAGCGTTAGCCCAGGCCAGGGTGAGATTCTGATGGCGCAGGAAGTTTTACACCTGCTACAGCAAGACGGAATGGAGCAAGCCTATACCACAATTGGCCTCGATCTCTTGCCAGGTGACCCGGCCGGTCGTCAAAACGCCTATGCCTTCCTGCGTGGTCGGAGCCACCAAACCATCATCTTGTTTGGTCACATCGACACCGTCGATACGCAAGACTTCGGCCCCCTGGAACCTATCGCGCTCGATCCCGACGCCTTGAACGCCCATCAAAATGAGTTAGCAGCCATCGCCCCAGGATTAGCTGAAGACCTGAAGGCGTATCCAGGCGATTGGATGTTTGGGCGCGGCTCAATCGACATGAAGAGCGGTGTAGCCGCCAACATTGCCGTCATGCGGCGCATGGCAGGGCTGGCGCGCACCGGAAACCTCGAGCTATCGGTCGTTTTTCTCGCCACGCCCGACGAGGAAAACGAGTCAGCCGGTATCTTACAAGCCGTCAATTTCCTCGTGCAACTGCGGGAGCAGTACGGCCTCAGCTTTCTCGGTGCCATCAACACCGATTACACCACCGCGCTCTATCCCGGCGACCCGCGTCGCTATATCTACACCGGTTCCGTTGGCAAGCTGTTGCCGACCTTCCTGATAATCGGCCATGCCTCGCACGTCGGCGAACCCTTTGACGGCATCGATGCGAACCTGCTCGCGGCAGAACTCATTCGCGACCTGAGCATGAACGACGAACTCTGCGATACCGCGCGCGGACAGCGTACCCCACCTCCCGTTACCCTGAAAGCCAGCGACCTGAAAACCAACTACGATGTACAACTCCCCTTCGCGGCCTATTTCTACCTGAACGTGCTCACATTCTCCACCACACCCGCGCAGCTTCTCGAACGCCTGCGCCGCTATGCGCAAGCCGCGCTGCAGCGAGTCCTGCGCCGCATCGACGAGCTACAACATCGCTGGCTGAGTCAACAGGCAAACATTCCACAAACAACATCGCATAAGCAGCGCACCGGCCTGGTGCTGACCTATGCTGATCTCTACGAAGAAGTGAAGCAGTCCATCGGAGAGCAGCGCCTGGCCGCCGAATTTGCCGCTGCCTGGGAGAACATGCCTGGCAATCTAGATTCGCGTGGTCGCTGTCTCCACCTCGCGCGCCACCTCTGGACGCTGAGCCGCAAAACCGGCCCAGCCATCCTCATCTATTATTCGCCGCCGTTTATTCCCCACGTCGCCGCAACTCCCTGCCTGCTACACGAGGTGGTGCGTACCATGGCTGAGACCCATAGTGAACTGCAACTCGAGGTGCATGAATACTTCCCATTCATCTCCGACATGAGCTATCTCCAACTCGATTCTGCAATAGATACGGCTGCATTGACCGCCAACGTCCCCACCTGGCAACAACCTGGCGCTCCCAATCGTCCCGGTGCATACAGTCTTCCACTGGACGCCATGCGAGCATTAGACGTGCCCGTCGTGGATCTCGGTCCCTACGGCAAAGGCGCGCACCAGGCAGGCGAGCGCGCACTGATGTCCTACTCCTTTGAAGTCCTGCCGCAATTGCTCTACGAAGTCATTGAACGCCTGGCGCACCAGGTCAATGCAGGCGTAACACCATGAGGTACTCATCCCAATTTTGCCAACCTCATCGTCTTTATGTTAGAATACCCGGTGAGTTCTTATCGATTCTTTTCTCAAATATTTCTCACATATTAGTAGGATCGTATGGATAGCACAGCCAATCCTGAAGGAACACCGCTCCCGGCAAGCGCCACGCCGCCAGCGACTTCTACGCAGCGCACCGCCGTGAGACCTGCCCCCCTCGAAATCGTATTCTTCGTTATCGGCATTATCATCCTGGCGGTAGCCTCAGTCCTCGTGCATGCTCATCCGCAACGCTATCCCGTTGATTTGCAGACCACGCATACACTCCAGGCGCTTCAGACCCCCGCTTTCGTCACTCCTACCATTGATTTCTTCAGTTCACTGAACGATCCAATCCCCTCAATCATCGCCCTTGCCGTCTGGCTGGTCGGCCTCATCGTCATCGGATTGGTCGCCCGCGCCAGGGGAAGATCACCCGTCAAATGGTTTCAATCTGCCGCCGGTCTGATCATAACCGTTGGCACCGCGGGCGGCCTCAACTTTATCATCAACTGGTTGGTCGCGCGTCCCCGTCCCGGCACCTTCGGCGAAAAGATTCGCGTGCTCAGCCATATTCCCGTCAATAGCTTCCCATCCGGCCACACCGAACACGACGTATCCTACTACGGCTTCATACTCTACCTCAGCCTCACTCCACCCGTGCGCTCCTGGCGTTATCGCTGGATACTCATCCCTTTCCAGATATTCGCCGCGATAGATATCCTCACCATCGGCTACTCGCGTATCCTGGAAGGCGAACACTGGCTGACCGATGTGCTGGCAGGCTACCTCTCAGGCGCTCTCTGGCTCTTGATGTGCATCTTCCTCTACCGCCTGATCACAGATATCATCGCCCAGCGCCTCCAGGCCCAGGGCGTTCCCGCCTCGGAAACCATCTCAACCGAGGCATCGGCCATCTAAGACCGCAAAGCTGATCTATCAAAAATGAATTCCGCCCCTCCCGTAGGGGCGGATGTGGATTTGGGGTAGGGACGCTTGCGTCGTTCTCCACCCGCTATTAGGGCATGCTCTAGAAAAGCAATCCTTTGCGCTACTTCAAGCAGAAGTCTTTCCCACTCAAATCACCAAAGCAGTGCCCGTCCTTGGTGAGGATCACCACTTTTTTGATGTTTGGGAACTGTTTAAGTGTAGCATTGATTTCTGCCGTCACACGCCCATCGGCCCCAATCCCTGGCGAGGTAAGGCTACGACAGAACTTGACGGTCGCAGTGCCTTTTTCCGTGATAGTGCCTTTCTTGTCGAGGGTCAGTGTGAAGTCCGGGCCGCCAACGGGTCGGGGTGCTGAACAGTTTGATGGGCCACTGAGCATAGTGTTGAGTTCCGTGAAGTAGCCCGCTTGTTGTTCGGAGAGGCTGGGTCCAGCAATTAAGAGTTGGAGGGCGAACGTTCCAACAGCGATCGTTGGTGAAGTGCGATCAACCGGATAGACGGCGGTGAAATCCGTGTTGACTGACTCTGGAAACTTGGAGAAGAAGACTTTCACGGGATAGCCTGCTGCGGTCGAGGAGGTGGATGTGTGGGCAACCGAAGCACTACTGACGCTGGAAAGCGCATTTGCACTACAGGCGCTCAAGACGAAAGCGAACACAATACCTATACTAAACGCAATAAGGAACATGAAGCGAGAGTGATGAGAAGGGGCAGTCGAAGATGGATGGTTAGCCTGCGGACCTTTCATAGGATTTTCTCCTTGAACAAATGGTTTGGGATCGACTACACAGAAGGTGCCATTGCATAAAAAGGGACAAAGGGAAAAGTATGCCTTCTGTACCGGGTCAGTATATCAGCTTTTGTGCTGTATAGAGGATGGACTATTTCACAAATACGTTGTGACGTACGTCACATAACGCAAGCGCGGACCGCTTCTTTCCCCTTCTCAAATCAAGCTTGAAAGTCTACTGCTTCATGCCTTGCATTGCACAACTCCTCCAGCCGCTCATACATCACTAGATCGAGATCAGCCGGGTACGTTATCCCGTGCGCCCGCGCCAGGGGAGGAGCCAGTTCCTGGTAGAACTGAACGATCACGAGCGCAGACGAGAGCATCGCGCCTCGCTCCATCGGACAAAAAGTCTCCTGTAAAGGCGCTAACTGCTCTACTGCTATCGCTTGCTCCACCTTTTCATAGCCCTCCGCCTCCGCCGAGAAGTTCTCTCGCAGGCGGGCCAGGTTCACACAGGTGAGACGCAGATCCTCTAAAGCGCCGTACGCCGACCATATCTGCCCGCGCCCCATAGGGGTGATAAAGTGGTGGCGCAGGTCATGCCAGAACCAGTTGATCAGGCGGCGTAACGTCTCGACCTGCTCAGCCGAAGCCGGTTTGTGCCAGGAAAAAACAACTCCCCCCAGGATACCCTTTTTATCGAGCAGCACCCTGTACGGCCCAACGTGAATGTGCGTGAAGTGGCTCTCGCGGCCAAGGCCAAGTTCACCTTCCGTCCCATCGGAAAAAATGAAGAAAACAAAGTCACTGCCGTCACCACTATAGTCTTCCAGAAATACCGGCTCACCCAACCGTCGTATAAAAGCCTCGCGCCCGGCCAGGAAGTCCTCGTACGCCTCATCGGTAGTAATCAGGCCGAAATCAAGGTCGGAGTAGGCATCAGCCGCGCCCCTGGCATAGGAGCCGCCCAGAAAAGCGGCCACCACCCGCTCATCTGCCTGGCAAGCTTCTACAAAGCGGTTCATCACCACCTGGTGGTTCTCAGGCATCTGTCTGTCCTGCGTATCCATGATCTTGTTTCTCCCTGCGAAGAATAGCTCAGTTGCCGCTATTCTATCATACCTATGAGAGCATTTCCCCACTCATCGTTACTTCTCTCCCTTTTATCGCCTTCCTCTATCGGAATCGCCCTCCCAGGCTCGCTCACCGTAAGGGCGGGGGCAGCGGATGAGTGGGGTTGCAGGACTCTTGACCCTCGCGGTCGCCCTCATAGTTCTCACTCTAACGCTCACCTGATAAGTATCGGGAGAGAGTGTGCGAGTCGTGATGGTATTTGTATAGGGTACGGGCCGGGCTTGCCCCGCCCTGGCAGCGGTACGGGGCGTACCCATCGATGCCATGTTGAAGTTTCTTAGCTTGACGCTTATTGGGCGCACCCTCGCGATCGCCCTGGCTTGCTAGTTCCGGCGTCGCACCACGACTGTATCCGCGGCCCGATCACCCAGTCGCTGGCGAAGCGGTGAATTCCAGATCAGAATAGCTCCAACTAAGTAAAAGAACAGACCATCAACGATCCGCAGAAGGTTGCGGATAATCGACTCCCGCCAACTGATAGGAGAGCCATCGGTCTTAACCACACGCAAGCCAAGTGCCATTTTCCCCAAAGTAGCTCCTTGTGTCGCCTCCATCACAATAAAGTAGAGTATCGCGAGCAGGCCAATAGAACCGCCCCAGGTGCCTGGTGAATCTCGAAAGGGAAAAGAGAGAAGGCCAGTCACCGCTCCGATAATCAAACTATCGATGAGGGCGGCAAGAAAACGTGGACCTACACCCACGTAGTCGAGCTGTGGTTGTCCATACTGTGGCTGTCCGTACTGCGGTGGTTGGCCATAGTACTGCTGCTGCTGCCCGTACTGCGGTGGTGGTTGGCCATATTGTGGCTGCTGCCCGTACTGCGGTGGTGGTTGGCCATAATATTGTTGTTCATCGGAGGGCTGCTGCCTCCGGTTAGGATCTTCTGACATAGTTCACTTCCTTAAAACTCTTCATATACGCTCTGTACCCATGCTCGTCATCAGTATAGCATATATCCAGGAAGTGGAACTTTTGTACTATCGACGCAGCAGGGCTATTGAATAGTCGCCCTGGCAGTCAAATCATATTCCTGGCAATAATTCACAAACCCTGACTACCCCCTCCACCTGCTTTTCTGTCTGCTCTTTTATTGGCCTTTGTGACATAGAATTGCTCCTGCTGGTTACACCTTTCTTGAAGGACACTTGTAATACGTTAAGCTACACATTAGAGTTTCCAGGTACCCTGCAAGGTGCAAGGGGACGCAAGCAAGAGGGCAAAAAGGCCGTTGAGGGGCATTTTACCCCATCGTCTATTCTGCTCTCTTTTGGCTTCTATAGCGGTTTCATTTGAAAAGCCTTTAGAAGAGTTTTAGGCGATAGTTTACGTGAATATGTAGAATATGCCATACTATAGTAGCTTGTGTACAGATCAGAGTATGTACGAGGAAGGGTAACTAACGTATGGCAACGCAAGTAACTGAAGGCATGCTTCTCTGGGAACCATCAGAGAAGACAAAGCAAGAATCCAATCTAAGAAAATACATGCAGTGGCTCGAACAGAAGAGAGGACTGCATTTTACCGGCCCCGAAGAGCTATGGGCATGGTCCGTGGACAAACTCGAAGACTTCTGGGCATCGCTGTGGGACTATTTTGAAATACAGGCGTCCAGACCCTACAAAACGGTGCTGGTGGAAAGAAAAATGCCGGGAGCGCAGTGGTTCCCAGGCGCGCAACTCAACTATGTACAACACGTCTTTCGCAACGCAACCACCGAGCGCCCCGCCCTGCTCTTTCAATCCGAGCAGCAGCCGCTGACCGAGATCTCCTGGGACGAACTGCACCAGCAGGTCTGCACCGTCGCAGCCACCCTGCGCAACCTCGGCGTGAAGCAGGGAGATAGAGTCGTCTCCTACATGCCCAACATCCCCCAGTCCGTCATCGCGTTCCTGGCAACCGCCAGCATAGGCGCCATCTGGTCGAGCTGTTCCCCGGATTTTGGCACGAGCAGCGTCGTCGACCGCTTCCGGCAGATCGAACCGAAAGTGCTCTTCGCCGTCGATGGCTATCAATACGGTGGCAAAACCATCGACCGGCGCGCCACGATCTCTGAACTACAGCAGGCCCTGCCAACGCTGCAAAAAACCATCGTCGTTCCCAATGTCTTCAAAGACGTGAGCGCTGAGAGCTATGCAAACGCCATGTTATGGAAAGAGATGCCGCCCGCCACTGCTGACCTGATCTACGAGCTGGTGCCGTTCGACCATCCTTTGTGGGTACTC
>WNGR01005847.1_pt1 | contig 19210 bp, 18 predicted proteins | sample 5407581 | NCBI WGS metagenome assembly WNGR01 (sample SAMN13153383, study PRJNA577476) | soil metagenome | isolation source: 80 cm soil or saprolite under Garry oak tree replicate 2 | place: USA:California | collected 2016-06-15 | reverse complement strand
GGCCGGCTGCTGGGTCACCTCCTCCGCGGGCCCGCGCTCGACGATCTGCCCGGCGTACATGACGAGCACCTCGTCGGCGAAGTAGCGGGCCGAGGCGATGTCATGGGTGATGTAGAGCAGCGCGAGGTGGAACCGCCTCCGCAGATCGTCCAGGAGGTTCAGCATCTCGAGCCGGATGGACACGTCCAGCATGGAAACCGGCTCGTCAGCCAGCAGCACGCTCGGCCTGGCGGCCAGCGCCCGGGCGAACGCGACCCGCTGCCGCTGCCCGCCCGACAGCTCGTGCGGGTACTTCGCGAGGAACTTCTCGGCGGGCGTGAGGCGCACCTGCTCCATCAGGGCCGCGGCCTCCTGCCGCACCTCGCTGGCCGAAAACGAGCCGCGGTGCAGCCGCACCGGGCGCTCAATGTGGTAACGCACGGTGTGCGCGGGGTTCAGCGAGGCAAACGGGTCCTGGAAGACGAGCTGGACCTCGCTCTTATACCGCCGGAACGCCCGGCGGCTGGACAGTTCCACCGGCTGGTCATTGAGGCGGATCGTGCCTGCCGACGGATGCTCCTGCCCGGCCAGCAGCCGGGCCACGGTGGATTTGCCGGACCCGCTCTCGCCGACCAGCGCCACGACGGCGCCGCGATAGAGGCTGATGGAGACGTCGCGGACCGCAGGCAAGACCTGGTTGCGGGCAATCCGGAAGTCCTTGCTCAGCGACGCTGCTTCCATTACGAGAGATCCGCGCGCCGCGGCCGGATGCACGGCGGCCGGGTCCCCGGCGGCGTGCACGGCCTCGCCCGGCGGCTGCTGGCGGCCGGCACCTTCGCTGATCACGGGCTCATCTCCTCCGCGCTCGGGTGACCGCCGGCGACGGGGCGGCTGGCGTCGTCAGCGGCAGCCTGCCCGTCGGGCAGCACGAACGGGCAGGCCGTCACGTGCCGGGAGTCACGGGATGAGGCGACGGGCTCGAGGCTCATCTCAATGCCGGCGCAGGCATCGGTGCCCTCGCTGCAGCGCGGCAGGAACGGGCAGCCCGGCGGCGGCCGGTGCAGGTCGGGTGGTGAGCCGGGAATGCCGGTCAGGTCCCGGCGCGTGCCCCGGAGGGACGGGAACGAGTGCAGCAGCCGCTTGGTATACGGATGCGCAGGCTCGTGCTGAATCTCGCCCGCAGTGCCGATCTCCATGAGCTGGCCGGCGTACATCACTGCGATCCGGTCGGCGAGCTCGAGGAGCAAGGACAGGTCGTGGGTGATGAACAGGATCGCGAACCCGAGCCGATCCTTCAGCTCGAGGATCTGGGCGAGGATCTCGCGCTGGACGACGACGTCGAGCGCGGTGGTCGGCTCGTCCATGATCACGACCTCCGGATCGGTGGCCAGGGCCATGGCGATCATCACCCGCTGGCGCATGCCGCCGGAAAGCTCGTGCGGGTAGGCCCGGAGGCGCGAGCGCGGAATGCCGACCATGTCCAGCAGCGAGCCGGCCTTCTCGATGGCCTCGCCCGCGGAGATGTGCAGGTGCACGCGGATGACATCGAGCAGCTGATCGCGCACCCTGAGCACCGGATTGAGCGCGTTCATCGCGCTCTGGAAGACGATCGCGATTTCCCGCCAGCGCAGGCTCATCAGCTGGTCAGGGCTCAACTGCAGGATGTTGGCTGGCGTGGCCATCCTGTGGCCCTGATAGCGAACGCTGCCGCTGGTGATGAGCGCGGGCGCGCGCAGCAGGCGGCAGGCGCCGTAGGCGAGCGTCGACTTGCCTGACCCGCTTTCGCCCACCAGGCCGACTACCTCGCCGGCATGCAAATCGAGGCTCACCCGGTCCACGGCTCGCACGTTGTCGGTTGGGGTGCCGTAGATGATCGACAGGTCGCGGATCGCGAGTATCGGGTCCGCGGAAGTCAGCCAGCGTCCTGCCGGGCCGCCGGAGCCGGGGGCACCGTAGCCGGCTCTCATTGCGGATCACCGCCCCGGGCAGGCGTGCCGAGCCGGCGATCGCGGTCGTCGAGCATCGCACTGCGGGAGAACGAGTGCACGAAGCCGGCGAGCACGCCGCGGCGGGGCGGGGGCGCCTGCAGCACCGGCGTCGGATCAGTGGGGCGGAGCCGGCGCCCGCCGACCCGGTAGGCGTGGCTCGCGTCGCGCAGGCGCGGGTTGCCGAGCTCGTCGATTCCGGTGTTCAGCAGCACCAGCGAGGTGCCCATCAGCGCCACGGCCAGACCGGGAGGCGCGAACCACCACCAGGCTCCGAGCTGCAGCGCCTGCTGGCTCTGGGCCCAGTAGAGCATGGTGCCGAGACTCCAGGTGGACAGGTTGGACAGGCCGATGAAGGCGAGCGCGACCGAGGCCCCGATCGCATAGAGCACCGTGTTCACGAAGTTCGCCGCGATCAGGCTCACCTCGTTCGGGATGATCTCGAAGGCGATGATCCGCCAGGTACTCTCGCCGGTCTCGCGGGAGGCAGCGATGAAATCGCGGCCGCGGATCGCCAGCGTCTGGGCGCGGATCACCCGCGCCCCCCATGGCCAGCCGAGCACGCTGAGCACGAGCACGGTGGCGGTCTGTCCCGTCCGCGGCAGGTAGCCGAGCAGGATGATCAGCAGCGGCAAGGCCGGGATCACCAGGAACACATTGGTGATCAGTGACAGCAGTTCGTCCCACAGGCCGCCGAGGACGGCAGCGGAGACGCCGACGATGACCGACAGCGCCGTGGCGATCACGCCGACCAGGAGCGCGAGCTCGAGGGTCATCCGGATCCCGACCAGGAGCTGCGAGAGCACGTCCTGGCCGCTCTGGGTGGTGCCGAGAACGTGTGCGGCGTCAGGCGCATGCAGTGACAAGCCCAGCGAGGGATTCTGGTACGCGGGGTCATAGGGAGTCACCATCGGCCCGATGACCGCGGCCAGCACGAACAGGCCAAGCAGGACCACACCCGCCTTCGCCTTCAGGGGCAGGCGCCGCCACCGGCCAAGCTGGCGAGGGGCCAGGGCCGGCACGGCCGGGCCGGTGCTGACCGGCAGCGTGGCGGTCATCTGGCTGCCTCCCTGGCCCGGACGCGCGGATCGAAGGCCACAATGACCAGGTCGATGATGAGATTGGCAAGCAGGACCGCGAAGGTGATCACCAGGAAGATGGCCTGCATCAGCGGAAAGTCGTTGGACGTGACCGCGTTGAGCAGCAGCAGCCCGATGCCAGGGTAGGAGAAGACGATCTCCATGATGATGGCGCCGGACACCACGAAGCCGAGGGCCAGGCCGAATCCCTGCATCTGGGGAAGGAGCGCGTTGCGCGCCGCGTAGCTGAAGATCACCCGGCGGTTGGGCAGGCCCTTGGCCTGCGCGGCCAGCACGTAATCCTCGCCGATCGTGGTGATCATCACGTTCCGCATCTGCAGCATCCAGCCGGCGACCGACGTCAGGACGATGGTGAAGGCGGGCAGTACCGAGTGGTAAACGGCGCTGCCGGCGAACGCCCAGTGCCAGCCCGGTATCAGGCCGCCTGCGTACCCCTGGCCAAGCGGGAACACGTGCACGGTGACGGCCAGCAGGGTGAGCAGGATGAGCGCGAGAAAGAAATACGGGATCGCCTGCAGGAACATCAACCCGGGCAGTACCCGGTCGAGCCAGCCCCCGTGCCGCCAGCCAGCCAGGATGCCCAGCGCGGTGCCGATAAAGAAAGCGATCACCGTCGCGGTGCCCACCAGGGTTAAGGTCCAGGGGATGGTCTCGCCCAGCAGGGTCGACACCTGGGCCGGGTACTCGGCGACGTCGGTGCCGAAGTTGAAGTGGGCTACATCGCCGAGATAGGCCAGGTACTGGTGCCACAGCGAGCCGGGATGGCCGACGCCGAGCATGGCTTGCAGCGCCCGGTAAGCGGAAGGCTGCAGGTTAGGGAACTTCGACATGATCTCCTGCACGGCATTCCCGGGCATCGCCCGCGGGATGAAGAAGTTCACGGTCAGCGCCACCCACGCGGCGACGACGTAGAAGGCCAGGCGGCGGAGGATGAACGGCATCGCCGGCTCCTAGCTGAGTGCGGCCGGGCCCGCGGGACCGTGGCCCCGAGCCGCAGCGGAAAGGACATCGGGGCTGTGAGCCGCGAGCGGCTCGATCGGGCTGCGGGCCGCCGCGCCCGGCGGGCAACCGCAGCTTCTGCGCAGCACCAGCTCCGTCGGCAGCAGTTCCACCCTGGGGGGCAGGTCTGGCTGGGCAATACGGTCGAGAAGGCGGGCGCACGACCGCTCGCCGAGCAGGCGCATGGGCTGGTGCACCGTGGTGAGCGTCGGGTCGATGATGCCGCCGAGGAAGATGTCGTCAAAGCCGACCACGGCCACGTCTTCGGGGACGCGCACGCCGGCCCGGCTGAACGCCTGCAGCACGCCGATGGCCATCTGGTCGTTGGCGCAGACCACTGCGTCCGGGAGTGCAACGCCGCGCGCGGCCAGCAGCTCCGCTCCGGCATCCTCGCCGCTCTGTACGCTGAAGCGCCCGTTGTAGGACCCCAGAAGCTGGCTGTCCGGATGAGCATGCAGGACGTCACACAGCCCGAGCCGCCGCTCCTTGGCGTCGGGAGCCGTGGCCGGCCCGTCGACGTGAAACAGCCGCCGCTTGCCGTGGTCCTCGACGAGGTGGCTCACGAGGGCGGCCGAGCCCGCGCGGTTGTCCGCCGTCACCACGTCGGCCGCATGCTCGTCGGGGTCGCCGGCTACCACGACGACCGGCAGGCGCCTGGCGAGGCGCGCCAGGAACGACGAGGGAACCAGCCCCTCCCCGATGAGCAGGCCATCGACCTTGCCGGACAGCGAGAGCAGCCGGGGCAGGTTAGCCTCGTTGTCCTCCCGAAGATAAGTGATCAGCAGCGACCAGTTGTGGTCGCGAATGCGCGCCTCTGCGCCGCGCTGCACCTCGTCGTAGAAGAGCATGCTCATGCTCTCGATGTCGTACTGCCGTGGGGCCAGGCCGACGTGCTCCACGCAGACCAGGCCGATCACGTCCTTGCGCCGGCGGGACAGGCTCTGGGCTGCGCCATTGGGGACGTAGCCCAGCTGCTCGATCGCCTGCTGCACCCGTTGCCTGGTGCTCCCGCGCACCTTGTCCTGGCCGTGCACCACCCGTGACACGGTCGCCGTGGAGACGCCGGCCAGACGCGCAACGTCATAAAGGGTGACCTGGGTGACCGTACTGCCCGCTGCCTGATCGCCGTCGGGTGCCATTGCGCCCATCTCCATCTGAGGGGGCTGAAGCCGCCAGATCGGTAATCTAACCGCTTACATTGGCTGATCTAAGCGCTTACACTAAGACTCGCCGCATATGCCGTCAAGGCCCTCAGCGGCAGGCACGCAGAGGCCCCGTCGCGCAAGGAGAGCCTGATGACGACAGCAGGAACCAGTCCCAACGGCGCCCTGCCCTTCCCGCCGGGCTTCGCCTGGGGCGCGGCCACGGCGGCCTACCAGATCGAGGGGGCGGCGAGCACCGACGGCCGCACCCCGTCGATCTGGGACAGCTTCAGCCACCTGCCGGGCAAGATCTCCCGGGGCGACACCGGTGACATCGCGTGCGACTCTTACCACCGGTACCGCGAGGACGTGGCCCTCATGGCGTCGCTCGGCCTCAACTCCTACCGGTTCTCTGTCTCCTGGCCGCGCGTCCAGCCGGGCGGCGCGGGGGCGGTGAACCAGAAGGGCCTCGACTACTACCGGGCCCTGCTTGACGAGCTGGCCAGCAAGGACATCGCGCCTGCGATCACCCTCTACCACTGGGATCTCCCGCAAGAGCTTCAGGACGCGGGCGGCTGGGCCGTACGGAGCACGGCCCAGCGCTTTGCCGAATACGCCGCGATCGTGGCCGGGGCCCTCGGCGGCCAGGCTGCGCGCTGGATAACGCTGAACGAGCCGCAGGTCGTGGCGAACAACGGCTACCGCACCGGCGTGCACGCCCCCGGGCTGCGCGATGCTGAGGCCGCTCGCGCCGCGACCCATCATTTGCTGCTCGGTCACGGGCTGGCTACCGGGGCCCTGCGCAGCGTGCTGCCTGCCGGCGCCTGGTACCGCACGAGTCTCTGATCGCCCCCGGTGACCTGGAGACGATCAGCCAGCCCATCGACTTCCTCGGGGTCAACTACTACTCCCCGGTGTACCTGCGCGCGGGCGACCCCGATGATCTGCGGCGGAACGAGGAGCCAGCCCGCTGCGAACTGCCCGGCGTGGTCGAGTACCGCCCGGCCGGGCTGGCTAGGACCCCGATGGGCTGGCTCGTCGACCCGGACGGGCTCTACGACCTGCTGCTGCGCTTGTCGAAGGACGCGCCCGGGCTGTCGCTGTACATCACCGAGAACGGCTGCGCGGCCGAGGACTACGTCAGCCCGGAGGGCGCGGTGAATGACGTGGAGCGGGTCAGGTTCCTGCACCAGCACCTGGAAGCCGCGGCGCGCGCGGCCAAGGACGGGGCCCGGCTGGCCGGCTACTACGTCTGGTCCCTGCTGGACAACTTCGAGTGGGGCTGGGGTTACCAGAAGCGCTTCGGCATTGTCTTCGTTGATTACGAAACCCAGCGCCGCATACCGAAGTCGAGCGCCAGCTTCTACGCCCAGGTGGTGCGCGCGAACGCGGTGCCGTCGCTGCCCGACGGCGCGCCGGCCTGATCGGCCCACCCGCCGGTGAAGGCCGCGGGAGCGGTCAGCCGGTCAGCGTTTTCTTCGGGCGCACCACGCAGAACTCGTTGCCTTCCGGGTCGGCCAGGACCGTCCAGGACTCGGCGCCGGTCTGGCCGATGTCGACGCGGAGCGCGCCGAGCCCGAGCAGGCGCTCTATCTCGGCGTCGCGGTCGTCGGCGCCGGTGGTGAGGTCGAGGTGCACGCGGTTCTTGACCGTCTTGGCGCCGGTCACCGGCATGAAGCAGATGCCGACGGGCGCGTTCTCGCCGGGCCCGATGACGATCTCGCGCTCGCGCTCGGACAGGGTCTTCCACCCGAGCGCCTGCGTCCAGAACCGGGCCAGGCCGGGCAGATCGTGAGCGTCGATGACCACGTGGTGGAGGCGCACAGGCATGCTGTAAAAGTATGCGCATAAGGTGCAAGCATGAGTGCCACAGGTGAGGCGCAGGCCGGCGCGCCCCCGCGGGCGGGCGGCACGATCCTTGACGCGATCGGCAACACGCCCCTGATCATGGTGGACGGGATATGGGTCAAGCTCGAGCACCTGAACCCGTCGGGGTCGATCAAGGCGCGCATCGCCAGGTACATGATCGAGCGTGCCGAGCGGGAAGGGCTGCTGCGGCCCGGTGACACGATCGTCGAGGCCAGCAGCGGCAACACCGGGAACGCGATGAGCATGGTCGCCGCGGTCAAGGGCTACAAGATGCTCGTGGTCATGCCGGACGGGATGAGCCAGGAACGGCTGGCCATCTCGCGGGCCTTCGGCGCGCAGGTGATGACGCTCGGTGACTTTCACGTCAACGACGCGCTGGCCAAGGCCAGGGAACTCGGCAGCCAGCCGGGATACTTCGCGCCGCAGCAATTCGATTCGGAGTGGAACGTCGAGGAGAACCGCACCTGGCTCGGCCCGGAGACGCTGGCCCAGCTGCCGGACGGCGTGATCCCCGACGCCGTGGTCGGCGGGGTCGGCACCGGGGGCACCATCATGGGCGTGGGTCAGTGCTTCCGCGAGCGCAACCCAGCCTGCCGGGTCGTCGCCGTCGAGCCCAACGAGTCGTGCATCCTGATGTGCGGCGAGGTCGGCAGGCACCTCATCGAGGGCATCTCCGACGGCTTCGTCCCCGGCATCTTCGCCCGGCACCAGCACATGATCGACGAGATAGTCGCGGTGGACAGCGAGCTGGCGATCAGCGAGATGCGCCGCCTGGCGCGCGAGTTCGGGCTGTTCGTGGGGCCGAGTTCCGGCGCGCACCTCGCCGCCGCCCGCGAGCTGCAGGCGCGCCAGCCGGAGCTGCGGCACGTCGTCACGTTCTTCTGCGACGAGGGAGAGAAGTACATCAACGACTACTTCCTCGACGCCTGACACCGGGCCCTCCCCAGGTCTCGGCGGGGTGAAGGGCACCACGCTGTTGCTGTTGGAACAGTGAGGTGCCCACCACCTTCTTCGACGTGGCCGGGCTGGCCCTGCTCAGAGCCTGGCGAAGCGCTCGTCGACCTGCTCGCCGGTGAGCCCGAAGTCGGACAGCGCGTAGCGATGCGCTGGCCGGGCGCCGCTGGCGCTGCCCGCCTGCACGGCCCGCATCGCGTCGGCGGCCTGGCCGCTGAGCGTCAGCCCGAAGTGCGCGTAGATCGCCTCGATCGTGCCCACCGGATCGGCGACGAACTCGTCGTAGCCGACGTCGTGGAACTGCGCCGGGTCGTGCTTCGCGCGCACCGCGGTGAAGTGCTCCAGGCCGCGGGCCCACAACTGCAGCTGGTCCCGGCCGATCACCGCGCCGGTGAAGGTGGCCGACCACCCCGCGGTGGCCTGCGCGGCGAGACTGCAGACCGACGCGATCGCGGTCCGGGCCGCCCGGTGCGTCTGGATCACGAGCGCGTCCGGGTAGACGGTGAGCAGAGCCTCGAGCGCGAACAGGTGGCTGGGGTTCTTCAGCACCCAGCGCCGGCCGGCGTCGGGCAGGCCGATGAGCTGCAGGTTGCGCCGGTGCCTGCGGTAGGCGCCGGCCCAGTCCTGCCCGCGCAGCCAGCCCGAGTAGGCCGGCAGGTGGGCGAGGCATTCGTAGGACACCGAGCGCATCGACTGCCGCAGCAGCTGCCAGCACTCCTCCACCTGGTCGGCGGCCATGTAATGCACGCCCATGAACTCGGGATGCTCGATGTGGTGGCGTTCGTAGGCCGCCTGGATCCGGCGGAACACCGGGTTGCTGGCCCAGGTCTCCCGCGGCGGGCGGGGCCCGGGCGCCTGAGTGAGCCACATCTCCAGCCCCTGGTGCGCCGGGTCGGCCGTGAGCAGCCGGTGCAGCGCGGTGGTGCCGGTGCGGGGCAGCCCGGTGACGAAGATCGGGCGCTCGATGCTCACCGCCGCGTGCTCGGGACAGGACCGCCACGCCGCCTCGCTGAGCAGCCTGGCCACCAGCGCGCCGCGCAGGAAGGCCCGTGCCACCTTCGCGCCCAGCGGGGTCAGGCCGGCGTCGGCGGCGTAGGACTCCAGCAGCACGGCGAGCCCGTCGGAGTAATCGTCGGCGCCGAAGTCCTCGAGCCCGGTGATCCTGGTGGCCGAGGCGTGCAGGTCTGCGGCGGTGCCGACCAGTGCCGGCTCGGGGCGCGGCTGGCCCGGCTCCGCCGAGACTGGTCCGGGGCCAGTCAATGGTGGAACTCGCCGCAGTTGACGTCGAGGCACTGGCCGGTGATCGCGCGGGCCATCGGCGAGGCCAGGAACACCACGGCGTCGGCGATCTCGTCCGGCTCGGGCAGCCTGCGCAGGTCGATCGTGGCCGCGGTCTCCTCGTAGATCTGCGCCATCTTCACCCCGCGCTGCCGGGCCAGCTGGCCGAAATACCACTTCAGCGAGTCGGCCCAGATATAGCCCGGGGCCACCGAGTTGACCCGGATCCCCTGCGGGCCGAGCTCGGTGGCCAGGCTCTGGGCGAGGGCCAGCAGCGCCGCCTTGGCCATCTTGTACGGCCCGAACGTGAGCCGGGAATGCCGCACCACCATGGAGTTGATCATCACGACCGATCCCCGGCCGGCGGCCAGCGCCGGGGTGAACAGCCTGGTCATCCGCAGTGCGCCGATGACGTTGGTCTCGAAGCCGGCCCGGACCGCGTCCAGGTCGACGTCGGCGAGGCTGGTGATCGGCGGGATCGCGAACGCGTTGTTCACCAGCGCGTCAACCCGGCCGAAGGCCTCGAGTGCCGCCTGCGGCAGGCTCTCGGCCAGCTCGTCGTCGGTGACGTCGGTCACGGCGGTCACGGCCTGGCGCCCCAGGGCCTTGACCTCCGCGGCCACCTCGTCCATCCAGGCCGTGGTCCGGGCGGCCAGCACCACGTCCGCGCCGGCCCGGGCGCTCTGCAGCGCGATGGCCCGGCCCAGTCCCGGGCCGAGACCGCAGACCACCACGACCTTGTCCTGCAGCATCAGCCCAGCATCCTCTCGGCCACGGCAGCCTGGCGCGCGGCGATCCGCTGCGCGTACTGCTCCGGCGTCACCCGCGCCTGGTCGTAGTACGGCAGCAGGCGGGCAAGGTGGGTCACCGGCACCACCTCGACCTGCGGCCCGTCGCCGGGCCCGAGCTCCCGGGACAGCCGCTGCCAGCGGATCTGCACGTAGCCCCGGCGGTGCCCGGTGCGCTCCAGCCAGTTCACCACGCCGGGGTCGCGCTCGCTGACCACGAAGCGCATCCGCCCGTCCGGATCGATGCGCGCCTGGTCTGCGTTCAGGCTGGTCTGATGGTTGATGTAATCCAGCGAGATGTACCACATGCTGCCGAGCTGGATGCCCTGGTACGGCGCGGTCTTCTTGCCCGCGGCCGGCACCGTCACGATCATCGCCTGGTCGTCGCCGAGATCGTAATGCCCGGCCGAGGAGAACTGGGAGGCCAGGCCGCCGGGCGTCGGCCGCGGCGGGGTCATCGTGTTGACCGGCAGCTTCAGGTAAAACCACTCGGGGAAGGCGAGGAACGTCCGCAGCCGCGACAGCAGGATCTTGCCTGCGACGCCATAACGCTTAGCCAGCGCGCTGGTGTCCACGCCAGGCGGAGCGGATCCGGCACGGTCGGCGCGGCGGATGCTGATGGTGCCGCGCCGCTCGGTGGCCCAGTCGCCGTACACCTCACGGACCAGCAGCATGGCCGATCCCGGGCCGAGGGTGACGTAGCCGGGCCCGGGGTTGTCCCTGGGCGGGCCGAACCGCAGCTCGAACGTGCCGTCACCGGCGATCTCGATCTCCCGGTCGTCGAACGCGGTCAGGCTGCCCGGCACCTCGACCGGGGAGTAGTCGCCGTCGAGCACCTGGAAGCTCAGGTCGACGGTGCTGCCGCGGCGGCCGGTGACGACGTACTCCGCGTCGTCGCGCAGGTAGGAGTGGAAATACAGGGTGTCCGGGTTGTCCAGCCCCAGCTTCGCCCGCGGCCCGGTGGACTGGACGAAGTACGGGAAGTCACGCTGGTACGCCCAGGCCAGCTGCAGCGCGGAGGCGATGTTCCCGGCGAGGTAGTCGTACCCCTCGGCCAGGTCCTGCTCGGTCTGGACGTGGGGCGCGCCCGTGATGATCTTCTCGGCCTCGAGCACGGCGTCAGCGAACGGCTTGGTCAGCACCGCCACCCTCCGGACTAGAACGTGTTCTAGCTTACGGCACGGGACTGGCCGGAGCCGGCGGCGCCCAGCGATTCGACGTGATCCGGAAGCTCGGCAGGTCATCGAGGGCCAGCGTGGCCTCGTAGGTGCGCACGTACCCTGTGTGCGCGATCCGCCATTGGCCGTCCTCGCCGCGCGCGTACCTGTCCTCGTAGAACGCCGCGCCCGTGATCACCACCCGGTACTCGGTCGCGATCACCGTGTCCTCGAAGCACCAGGTGCCGGTGGCCGTGTCGCCGTCGATGTCTATCTCCGGCTGGCTGGCGAAGTGCACGGTAATGATGTCCGGCCCGAGCCGGTCGCGCAGGAACGCGACGATGCTGTCCCGGCCGGCCAGCTGCAGCGGCTTGCCGAGCGCGGGTGTGCCGTAGTCGGCGGTGGCGTCCGGGGTAAAGGTCTCCGCCAGCTCGTCCCACAGCTTCAGATCTACACAGCGCAGGTAGCGGTACTTCACCCGGCGGATCTCCTCGAGCGCGGCAAGCTTCTCCACCGCGGCGGTACTGTCTGGCCTCAGCGAGTCCATGGCACCATGCTGGCCATCCGCCGGGCTTTCAGCAAGAACCTGTTCTACTTTTCTGGCCAAGGGGCGACGCAGATGGCCGCATGTCAACGCGACCCAAGGCAGCAACCGTCCGGCGGGACGGCAGGGGACGCGCTACCCCGGCGCACATTCCCGGGCGGGCGGAGAGCGGGCGGCGCATTAGCGTAACGGCTGTGACGACTGGTGATCTGGGGGAGCTGCTGGACCGGTGGCGCCGTGACCTGGCGGCGTGGGCGATACCCGAGCCCATTTCCGCCACGGTGGCCGACTCCCCCTGGGTGCTGCCGCGGCAGGTGTTCGCCCGGCGCGCCGACCGGATGATCGCCGCCCCCTCCGGCCCGTCCTACCAGCGGGCCCTGGCCGCCCTCGACCCGCCGGGCAGCGTGCTTGACGTCGGCGCCGGCGCCGGCGCCGCTAGCCTGCCGCTGCTGCCCCGCGCCACGTCGCTGACCGCGGTCGACACCGATGCCGCGATGCTGGGCCAGCTGGCCGAGCGGGCCGCGGCGGCAGGCACCGGGGCGCGCACGGTGCTCGGCAGCTGGCCGGAGGCCGCAGCGCAGGCCGGCCAGGCCGACGTGGTGACCTGCCATCACGTTTTCTACAACGTGCCCGAGGTGCGGCCGTTCGTGCTGGCGCTCACCGCGAGCGCACGGCGACGGGTCGTCGCCGAGATCACCGCGCAGCACCCGCTGACCGCGCTGAATGACCTGTGGCTCAGGTTCCACGGGCTGGCGCGCCCTGTCTCCCCCACGGCCGCCGACCTGATCCAGATCCTGACCGCGATGGGGCTGGCGCCGGGCCACGAGGCATGGCGCCGCCCGGGCGGCCGGGACTACGCCAGCTTCGGCGAGCTGGTCCAGGTGACCCGGCGGCGGCTGTGCCTGCCGCCCGGGCGTGCCGCCGAGCTGGCCGACGCCCTCGTGCAGGCCGGGGTCGACCCGGAGCACCCGCTCGACCTCGGCTCATCGGGCCGCGAGGTGGTCACCATTTGGTGGGATGGCCGCGCGGCGGGCGAGTAGCACAGCCGATTGTGGAATATCCTTCACCCTCCAGGAGGCTCTCGGCTGACCGGTTTGGCTGCCAGGACGTCTTGAAGGTAGAGACGATGGTGGCACCGACGGCAGGGATGAGGCGCGTCATGAGCGAGTGGCCGGAGGGCTGGTTCAGAGACGGCGGCGGCGCGGGCGGGCCGTCAGGCACCCCGGGCACGGCAGGCCCGGGAGAGCCGACGGCCCACGTGCCCGGCCCGGCTTATCCGCCGGGCGGGGGTCAGCCGCCGGGCGGCCAGGGCTCCTGGGGCGCATCCGCCTCGGCGCGGCCCGGTTCCGGCAGCGCCTGGCCGGATCAGCCCCCGCCCCGCAGCGCGCGCGGCACCCAGCGGGCCGTGCCCCGGGCCCGGCCCGGCGGCGGCGGCGGGGTGGGCGGCCCGGGCGGCGGGCGGCGGTGGCTGCGCCCGCGCCGGATCTTCGCGATTCTCGGGCTCGTGATCGTGGTGGTCATCGTCGCAACCGTGGGCACGTACCTCTACCTCAACTCAAAGCTGGTCCGCGCGGACGTGCTGACCGACTACGCGGGCCGGCCCGCCGTCGGCGCCGGGCAGAACTGGCTGATCACCGGGTCGGACAGCCGCCAGGGCCTGACCAGGGCGCAGGAGCGGCAGCTGGCGACCGGCAGGCTGAGCGCGATCAGCGGCCATCGCTCCGACACGATCCTGGTCCTGCACATCCCGGCGAACGGCCTCCCGCCGGTTCTGGTCAGCATCCCGCGCGATTCCTTTGTCCCGATCCCCGGTCACGGGTCCAGTAAGATCAACGCCGCCTTTGCCCTGGGCGGTCCCCAGCTCCTGGCCCAGACCGTGCAGAACGTCACCGGCCTGTACATCAATCACTACATGGGCATCGGCTTCGGCGGCTTCGTGGACGTGGTCGACGCGGTCGGCGGGGTGAACATGTGCCTGCCCGGCCCGATGAAGGACCCGAAGGCCGGGCTGAACCTTAAGGCGGGCTGCCAGACGCTCGACGGCGCCCAGGCCCTCGGCTATGTCCGGACCCGCAACTTCGCCATCAGCGACCTGCAGCGTGAGCAGGATCAGCGGCTGCTCATGAAGGCGCTGCTCAGCAAGATGACGAGCCCGAGCGTGATGCTCAACCCGTTCAAGGCCCTCCCGGCGGCGACCGGATCCGCAAGCTCGCTGACCGTCGACCAGGGCGCCAACCTGTACGACCTGGTCAAGGCGGCCTTCGCGCTCAAGGGCGCGAAAACCACGACGGTGCCGATTGCCACCGCGGATTACCAGACCTCCGATGGCGTCGCGGTGCTCTGGGACCACGCCCGGGCGCTGCGGCTGTTCCACGCGCTGCAGAACGACACGCCGGTTCCCCGCCGCCTGATCACCGGCTCGAAGGACGCGCCGACCGGCTGACCAGCCCAAACCCCGCCGGCCGCCCGCCCAGCCCGGGCGGGCGCCTGACCGGGCCCGGGTTTCCGTGTGGTGGCCAGGCTCTTGCGGTGGCCGCCATGCCCGTCGGTAACATGCGTTCCGGTTCGTGCTTATTTGGCCACGGCATCCGGAGGTCTTATTGGGGACCGGAAGCATCCCTGAGCCTGCCCGCGCAGCGGGCCTGTCCTCCCGTGAAGCTCAGATCATGACGCTTATCGCGGCCGGCCACTCCAACGGCCAGATCGCGGAGCGGCTGACCTTAGCGGAGAAAACCGTAAAAAATCATGTAAACCGGATATACGCGAAGCTCGGCGTGGGCTCGCGCCCCGCGGCAATTTCGTACTGGAAGCCAGACCGCCACGTCGGCCCTGACCCGGCCAGTGAGTAGGCCGAGGCGCTTCTGACCTGCGCAAACACAGGACAGGTAGGCCACTGAGCGGTAACAGCGCAGTAACACCGCGAAGGACAGCCTCAGCCCGTCTTCAGGTAACACTCAGGCAGAAGTCGCAGAATGATTAGATGACCACGCCGTCAGGTGATGGGCGCCGACAGCCGGACGCCCGGCTGCTCGTCGTCGAAGATGAACCGAACATCCTCGAGCTGCTGGCCGCGAGCCTGCGGTACGCAGGGTTCGAGGTGGTCACCGCGGCCGCGGGAACGGACGCGGTACAGGCCGCGCAGCGGCACCGGCCCGATCTGATCGTGCTGGACGTGATGCTGCCGGACATGGATGGCTTCGATGTGATCCGGCGGCTCCGGGGCGGCGGCGCCAGGATTCCGGTCGTGTTCCTGACCGCGCGGGACTCTACCGAGGACAAGATCCGTGGCCTGACCCTGGGTGGCGATGACTACGTCACGAAGCCGTTTAGCCTGGAAGAGGTGATCGCCAGGATCCGGGCGGTGCTCCGCCGGACCAGGGGGGACGGCACTGAGCCGCCGCCGCGGCTGAAATTCGCCGACCTGGAGCTCGACGAGGACAGCCACGAAGTCTGGCGGGGCGGCCAGCAGATCCAGCTGTCACCCACGGAGTTCAAGCTGCTCAGGTACTTCATGGGCAACGCCAATCGGGTGCTTTCCAAGATGCAGATACTCGACCACGTCTGGGACTACGACTTCCGCGGGGATACCGGCATTGTGGAGTCCTACGTCTCGGTCCTCCGGCGCAAGGTCGACAAGTCCGACCCGCACCTGCTGCACACGCTGCGCGGCGTCGGTTACGTGCTCAGGCTCCCCTCCTCGTAGCGCCGCCGCATGCACGGGACATCGAGATCAGCTGGTTTCTGGGGCACCATCCGGTCGCTGCCCGGCCGGACGCCGCTCCGGGTCAAGCTGATCACCGCGGTCCTGGCGCTGGTGGGCATCGCGCTGGCGGTGATCAGCATCGTCGGCATCTCGGTACTCAGGAGCTACCTGCTCCAGCGGACCGACAGTCAGCTCCAGCAGATGCATGACGAGGCCATGTCCTCTGGCCACCATTTCGGGCACGGATTCGGGGGGCCCTTCGCACCCGAGAAGTTTGTGGTCGAGGCGGTCACCAGCGCCGGGCAGGTCTACCCCGCTGATAACAGCCCGCCTGCAGGTTCAAACGGCCCCAGCGTCCCGAACACCCCGGAATGGCTCCAGGCCAACAGCGGGAACCCGATCACGGTCTCGGCGTTGTCCGGCAGCGACACCTGGCGGGTCATCGCCTATCCGGGCAATACCTTCACCAGTGAAATCTCCGACACGCAGATTAACGGCACCCTGGTCGTCGGCATCGACGTGACCGGTGTCTACAGCACGATCAGCCGGGTGGCCACCATCGACCTGATCGTCAGCGTCATGTTGCTGATCTTGATCTGCATCATCGGGATCGCGGTGGTACGCGCCAGCCTGCGCCCGCTGACCGACATCGAGAAGACCGCGGGGGCCATCGCGGCAGGCGATCTGACCCGCCGTGTCCCGGATCGTGATCCGCGTACCGAAGTCGGGAGGCTTGGCCGGTCGCTCAACGCCATGCTGGCCCAGATCGAGGCCGCCTTCGACGCCCGCGCCGCATCCGAGCTGGCCGCCCGCAGGTCGGAGGAGCGGATGCGGCAGTTCGTCGCCGATGCCAGCCATGAGCTGCGGACTCCGCTGACCGCGATCCGCGGCTTCGCGGAGTACTACCGGCAGCGGGGCGGGGTTGCCGAGATAGCTGGCGGCGCCGCCGCCCTCCCGGCCGCGGGCGACCTCTCGGACGCCGCCGGGCAACGTTCCGCCGGGCACGAACTGGACCCTGCGCAGGAGACTCGCCCGGTTTCGCACTGGCCGGAGGTGCAGCAGTGGGCTGACACGGGTCCGCACCGGGTCCAGGCGGCAGGGCACGACACGAATGCGCCGCAGCACGGCTCGAACGCGGGCCGGGATGGCGCGGGCACGCTGCCCAGGGTTGACCTGGACCGGATCATGCGGCGGGTGGAGCAGGAGTCCGCCCGGATGAGCGTTCTGGTGGAGGACATGCTGCTGCTGGCCCGGCTGGATCAGCAGCGGCCGCTGGAGCAGCGCACCGTCGACATGCTGACGCTCGCCGCCGACGCCGTGCACGACGCGCGGTTGGTGGCGCCGGACCGGAGCATCAACCTCGCCGTCGGATCCGGCGCGGCGCTTCTCGTCATCGGCGATGAGGTCAGGCTGCGCCAGGTGATCGCCAACCTGGTCAACAACGCCCTCACGCACACGCCGGAGGGGTCCCCGATCGAGGTCCGGGTCCGGTCGGGCAGCCTCGACGAGTGGCGCACCCGCCCTGCCGCTCACGACGGGAGCGCGCTCGCCGTCGCCCGGGCCGTTCCCGGATCCGTTCCCGCCCCCCCACCGCCAGAACCGGGACCTGCCTCACCGCACGGCTCCGCCCGCGGCTGGGTGCCGGGGCCAGCGCACTTCCCCGGCCCGGCCGACACCGGCGATCCGTACGCCGCAGTGGTGCTCGAGGTCGCCGACCGGGGTCCCGGGCTCACCCCGGATCAGGCCGAGCACGTATTCGAGCGGTTCTACCGGGCCGACCAGGCCAGGTCGAGGAAAGCGGGAGGAACCGGCCTCGGGCTGGCCATCGTGGCCGCGCTGGTGGCCGCGCACGGCGGGGCGGTGTGGGTCGAGTCCGCGCCGGGCCGCGGTGCCACGTTCTGCATCGCGATCCCGCTGGCCCCCGAGGCCAGGCACATCGGGCCGGATCCCGATGACGGCACCGACCCGGACATGCTCGGATCCCGCACCGGTCCCGACATCCTCGACTCCCGCGACAGGTTAAGGCCCAGATGACTCCACGCCAGTGCAGCTAACCCCAGTGCAGCTAACTCAGTGCAGCTAACTCAGTGCAGCTAACTCAGTGCAGCTAACTCACTGCAGCCGCACCAAGACCTCGTGGATGAAGTTGCCCCCATAACCGCGGCGGTTCCATTCCGGCCGCTCCGGCTGGATCCGGCCGGCCAGGTCAGTCGCCCGGGCGCGGATGCTCGCCTCCCCCGGCTGCAGCCCGCTGGCCAGGAACTCCCACTGCTGCCATCCGTGTGCCGCGGGCACGCCGACCAGGCGCGCCTTCTGCCATGTGCCGCTATCCACGCTCACCTCGACCCTCCCGATCGGCGCCGCTCCTGACCAGGCGACCCCGCGGACGATCAGGCCGCCACACGCCATCTCCTGGCCGGAGACCGGCCGGGTGATCAGAGCGCGGACCTCCTGCAGCCGGACCGGCTCGCGCACCTCGGTCCCGCCGCGATGCCATTCGTAGACGTAACGCTCGGTCTGGAAGAAGCCGCCAAACGGCTCCTCGGCCACACGGATATCGCTAAGCCACTTGACCGAGGCGACCGCGTACCAGCCGGGTACGACCAGCCGGAGCGGGTAACCGTGCCGGGCGGGAAGCGGCTGGCCGTTCATTGCATAGGCGAGCAGGGCGCCGGACTCTGCGGCGTCGGCCACCGAGAGGCTGCGCTCGAAATGGATCGGATGCGGCGCGCCGTCGACCGTGCCGCGATCCGCGCCGCCGAAGATGACCTCGCGGGCCCCCCGCTGGATCCCGGCCCGCCGGAGAACATCGGCCAGGAGCACCCCGGTCCACTCCGCGGTGCCCACGGCCCCGAATCCCCACTGCTCCCCCGGGACCAGCGGCCGGAACATCCTCCGGCTGTTCCCTGCGCATTCGAGCGTGACCGCCATGGTCTCCGCGGGCAGCATGGTCAGCTCGTGCAGGCTCAGGCTCAGCGGCCGGTGCACCATCCCGCTGACGTCGAGCCGCCATGTCGCCTCGTCGAGCACCGGGATCGGGAAGTGGTTGCGCCGGTAGAACTGGGCGGTCGGTGCCACGCGCCCGCCAAGCATGCCCACGGGTGTCTCGCAGTTGAGCGGCTCGGCTCCGTTCACGACCAGCCCCGCCTGGGCCGCGACCAGGCGCTCCTGCTCCAGATCCGCCACCGGCGCCATCCGGTTGTCCCAGGTCATCGGCGCTAGGTTCCCGATCGTCATGAGCCTCCTCGCGGAGCTTGACCCTGAGATGTTTCGCTAACTCTATCACACCTATAGGAATAGTCGATAAGACCTTCACCGGACTGGAAGTCAGAGCGTCAGGGCATCAGGCGTCAGGGCATCAGAACCAGCTCCAGACTGCGAAATCCCGATTCCAGGAAAATCTGCCGGCGGATCAACCTGACCGGACAACTAGGAGTCTGCCAGCCATGCCAGCAAGCGGCCCTGCGACCAGCAGCGGCCAATGGCCTCGGCGCGCAGAGCCGACCGGTCGAACACCGCCAGGCCGATGATGCTGTGGCCAGAGGCGCGGCGATCGCCAAGTGTCGGTATCGCCGGCGCGACTCCGACCCCCTCCGCTGACACCCACGCCACCGCCCGGCCGGCCGCCGCTTCGTCGAGGCGGTGCAGGAAGCGCAGGCGGCTCTCGAGCGGGAAGTGCGACAGCGCCCACGTCGTGGTGACGACAGGCAGG
>WNGR01002757.1_pt1 | contig 19211 bp, 26 predicted proteins | sample 5407581 | NCBI WGS metagenome assembly WNGR01 (sample SAMN13153383, study PRJNA577476) | soil metagenome | isolation source: 80 cm soil or saprolite under Garry oak tree replicate 2 | place: USA:California | collected 2016-06-15 | reverse complement strand
CAGTAGTGGGTAGAAAGGTAGATAATGAGCCTCAACATCAAGAGCGCTGAGACCCACCATCTGGTCCAGGAACTCGCCGCGCTGACTGGTGAAACGCAGACGACAGCGGTGACCATCGCGGTCCGCGAGCGCCTTGACAGAGTCCGGCATCTCCGCGGGGCCGGCCTGGCTGACCGGCTTCTCGCCATCGGCAGGGACACCGCACCGCGGCTTCGCGAACCGTTCCGCACCACGGATCACGGTGACCTGCTCTACGACGAGCGCGGGCTCCCGGCGTGATCATCGACACGTCTGCCCTCATCGCGATCCTTCGCGCCGAAGACGACGCCAGCGACATGGCCCTCGCCATCGAGAGGGCCCAGGTCCGGAAGATCTCCGCCGCCAACTACCTGGAGACCGCGGTCGTCATCGACGCCAGCCGTGACCCCGTCGCCAGCCGCCGCTTCGACGAGCTGGTCGATACCGCGGAACTGCGGGTCGAACCGGTCACGCACGACCAGGCCCGTATCGCCCGGGACGCCTACCGCGACTTCGGGAAAGGCAGCGGCCACAAGGCCAGCCTGAACTTCGGCGACTGCTTCGCGTACGCTCTGGCAAAGTCCACCGGAGAAGCGCTTCTGTTCAAGGGAAACGACTTCAGCCACACCGACATGACGCCTGCGCTCCCCGCTCCGCCAGACGATAACTCCGGTTGATCCGGACTGGTGAAGGCCCGGCCAGTCGATGCCCGCTCGCCGCTCCTCTCCAGGGCGGCACCCAGGAAGAACCGCCTCAGCAGCGAAGATGGCTCCATCTATGATGCGCGCCTGCGATGGCTTGTGTTCCACGCCATCACAGGCGTCTCCAGAGCCGACGGATCAGTCGGCGCCAAGTGAAGCAGATCCTCCGCAGGCTTGCGTATGGCAAGCTTTATGCCAATTCCATCCGGGCCGGATCACTAGCCACAGGCCGTAACGCGGGCTGACGCCCAGTTGTCAGATCGCTGTCTGACTCGTGTCTTGCCACTGCCGTGTCTGACACGCGCGCCCAGGAATCCGGTCGGCCAGGTCGGTGACGAGCGTCACCAGCGCAGCGTGGGACGCCCCCGGCCAGCCGGTCGCTGAGTTGCTGGTCGTCGCCCAGAAAGGCCAGACTGATCGCCGCCGTGTGCGCGCGCAGTCCCGTAGCCCGGGTCTCCGGGCATGATGGGCACTCCCCGGTGAGCGGCAGATCGGCGTGGTGGATCATCAAATCGTCGGCGGCGATCCCTTCCCCGGGCAGGCTGTCCCAGATCGACTGCTCGTCCCAGTCCAGGTCCCTCGACGCTAACCGCGAGTTCCCGGCCGCATGCGAGCGCCCGCGCCGTGGCGGTGGCCTGCAGGTCGCGGCGAGAAAGGCTGGGCTGCAACGATGCCTCCTCCGTTAGGCCGAAGTTACGACTGACTCAGCGGCCGGTTCCTGCGTTGACCTCGGCTTTCGCGGGTCGGGACAGGTCAGGGTTCTGACTACTTCAGCGTGAGGGGATCGGGGCGCCGATCAGCTCGAATGCCTGGCGCTGGATCGGTGTGGGTTCGGTGAGCATCGTGATGGGCTGGGCGGCGCCGCCGATGCGGATCTGGTTGCGGGGCAAGGTGGCCAGGTGGGCGAGCAGGCCCTGGTAGCTGCGGACCGGCTGGCCGGCGGCGGCGTGCTGGCGGGAGGCTTTGGCCTGGGCGGCCGCGGACCGGGTGGCGGGGGCGACCGGGTCTGCGTGGGCCGGTGGTTCGTCGTCGGTGTAGGTGAGCGGCGCCCAGGCGTTGCGCAGGTGCCAGGTCAGGTAGAGCGCGAGCATGCAGATCAGCACGTGCGCGCGGACGCGGTCCTCGAGCCGGCGATAGATGGGCCGCAGGTCCAGGTCGTCGGCCTTGAGGTGGCGGAAGTCCCGCTCTTCGGGCTCGCCGTCGTCAGGCAGGTCACGCACCAGCCGGGCGATCTCGGCCACGGCACCGGTGTGCATGGCGTGGTAGGCCGCCTCTCGCGCGGTGAGGAGGATGCGGACGGCACGGTGCGGATCTACGCCGACCGCCTCGCGTCCTGCCTGCAGGAGGATGGCCAGGGCATCCCCCGGCACTCCCGTGTGCAGCTCGATCGACCCGCGCAACGCTCTGGCATCGAGCTGCACCATTGCTGATCCTGGCTGCACCCGCTCTAGCGCGTCGAGCACCGATCGCGCGCGCTCTGCATCCCCCCGCGCGCCAGAACGCCTCCGCCGCCCCCATCAGCCGCCGCACCCGGGCCTCATCCGAGGGGGCTGAGTCCCGCGGCGCGCTCAAGCGCAGCGGCGGCCGCCGCGTAACCCGAGCGGCGCAGCGCCCGCATGGCCAACTGCTCAAGCTCGGCGGCAATGTCCTCCTCCGGTTCCGCGGCGCCCTGAGCCCGGTGCCACCCTCGCCGGTCGGACCCGGCACTTGTCACCCCCAGCGCGTCCGCTAGAGCCAGGTGCGCCGCGCGCCGTGGGCTGGGCTGGCCGCATGGTAGGCCGCGGACCGGACCAGCGGGTGCCGGAAGCCGACGGCCGGGCCGTCGATCACCAGCAGGTCACCGAGCTCGGACGACTCAAGCGCGTGCGGACCGAGGCCGAGCAGCGACGCGGCACGTCCGACCACACCGAGGTGACCGACGCCTTCCGCAGCGGCGAGCAAGAGCAGCAGCTGAACCTCCGGCGACCGCCGCCTGACCCGGTCGAGAAACAGCTGCTCCAGCCCGCCGGCTAGCGGCAGCGGATCGGGCAGTGAATCGCGCCCGGCTTGCTGGCGCATTGTCAATGCACCGGCTGCCTCCAGCAATGCCAGCGGGTTGCCGCCGGTACTGCGGACCAAAGTGTCCCGGACGGAGGACGCCAGGCCTGCTCCGCAACGCTCGGCCAGGACCGCTGCGGCTGGCCGGGGGTCGAGGCCGGAGAGTTGGAGCTCCCGCATTCCCGCCGCGTCGAAATCCCAGCCCTCCAGATCGCGGGCCGCGAACAGCATGGCGACCGGATCGGACTGGACGCGGCGCGCGGCGAAGGCGAGTGCTTCCATCGATGCTCGGTCCACCAGCTGCGCGTCATCCAGCACACACAGCACTGGCTGCTCCCCCCGCTGCCTCGGACAGAAGCGCGAGCACCGCGACCGCGACGAGAAACCGGTCGGGCACCTCGGCCGGCTGCAGGCCAAGGGCCGCCCGCAGCGTGTCAGCCTGCGCCACGGGCCGGCAGCGCCCCGGGAAGAGCCGAACCGCACCCGCACTCGGCCGGTGATGTGATCAGCCTCGACGGCACCGACGCCGTCCAGGCGGCCCAGCACCGTCTGCAGGCGCCGCTCACATGCCCCGCAGTCCATGCCTTCCACCTGCAGCTCCACGGTCTGGCCCACCGCGCATTGCCCTTCACTCTCGCGCACCCCACCTGAGGCGGCTAGGTCCTTTTCCTGGCTTCGAGGTCACCGTACGACCATGCCCCTAGGGCAAGGTCAAGCCGCGTAGCCTGACTGAGCAGGAGGTGACCATGGCCGCAACCACACCAGAAACGCCGGCAACCTGGACCGTGGGAAAGCCGCACAGGCCGCCGGGCTGTCCGCCAAGGCCGTGCGGCTGTACGAAGCCAAAGGGCTGCTCCCCCCGGCCGAACGCACCCAGGCCGGCTACCGCACCTACACCGGCGACGACATCACCGTGCTGCGGTTCATCCGCCAGGCCAAAACCCTCGGCCTGTCGCTGGCCGAGATCGGCGACATCCTCGACCTGCGCCGCGGCGGCACCACTCCCTGCCGCCACGTCATAGCCCTGCTCGACGAGCGCATCCGCCACATCGACCACACCATCGCCGAACTGCGCCAGCTCCGCCACACCCTGGCCGCCACCCGCACCGCCGCCCGGCAACAGGCCGGCGACACCGGCAACGTGTGCGCCATCATCGAACACGCCGCCCACCCAGCGGCGCGATAACCGTCTCAGCCGCCCCCCGATACGCCGGCGACGCCTACACCTCCGGCCACCACCCCTGGCCTCGATGCGGCCAGTCGGCTGCCGCCTGCCGGCGGCGGGGTTCAGTCCGTAGTCTCCTTCCTGGCAGCAGCCGCCGCCACCGCTCTGGCCGTCCACGCCGCCTCGCCGCCTACCTCACCATCGAGGGCATCCGCGACCTGGTTGCCGGCGCCCGGCCGCAGGAGCCGGTGCCCGGGCTTGCGGTAGCCGCCGCCGCGCTGCTGGTCATGCCGGGGCTGGCGGTGGCCAAGCGCCGTACCGGCTGGGCCATGGGCAACCGGACCCTGGTCGCTGACTCTGCCGAGACCGCGTTCTGCGTCGCCACCTCCGCGGCCACCCTGGCCGGGGTCGGTCTCAACACGGTGGCTGGCTGGTGGCAAGCCGACCCCATCGCCGGGCTGGTCATCGCCGCCCTAGCGGTCAAGGAGGGCATCGAAGCCTGGGAAGACCACGACTGAGGCTACCGGCACGCGCTGCTCAGAACGCCCCCACGACGGATGCCCAAATGGCCCTGTGGCGGCACAGCCGCGGCCACGAACGGGCAGGGGTGGGCCGGATCAGGGCAGGGCGGGCCGGATCAGGGCAGGGCGGGCTTGCGGGCGGCGATGCGCTCGACGATGCCGAGCTTGAACCGCTCCCGGCGTTCGACGGTGAGTCCTTCGGCGCGGACCTGGCCGAGCGGGCGCCGCAGGAAGTGCTCCCCGCCGGTGGGCACGCTGACTGTTTCGAGGAGCCGCTGGGTGGCGCGGACCGGCCACGCCGATCCGGCGACGTGGTCGGCCAGCAGCAGCAGGCCACCGGGGCGCAGCACCCGGTGCATCTCGCTCACCGCGTGGTGGTGGTCGGGGATGGCGCACAGCGAGAAGGTGCACACCACGGTGTCGAAGGAGGCATCGCCGAAGGGCAGCGCGCTGGCGTCTGCCTCGCGCAGGTCCACCTCCCGGCCTAGTTGCCGGGCCCGGTCGTGGGCGATCGCCAGCATCGCCGGGCTGATGTCGATGCCGGTCAGGGGGATCCCCGGCGGGTAGAGGGGCAGGTTGAGGCCGGTGCCGATGCCGACTTCGAGGGTGTCCCCGGTGGCCTGGGCGCAGACCCAGGCCCGGCTGTCGCCGAAAAGGACCCGGTCGAAGAACCGCATCTGGGTGTCGTAGGAGGCCGAGTGCTTGTCCCAGTAGCGGCGCCACCGGTCCCGCTTGTCCGCATCAGTGGCCATCGAGCATGTCACCCTCTCTCTCCTGGGGATGGCGGTTTGGGCTGTGGCGATGCGCCGTCATCTGCTGGCGGTAACCAGCCAGGCGGCCGATCCGAGGATCACGCCGCCGTCGCGCTGGTGGGGGCGCAGCGCGTCGCGCAGCGACTGCCTGATCGCCGCGGCGGTGTTCGCATCGGCGGCGGCGAGGAGCGGCTGGGCGAACGGCGTGGACCGGTAGTAGCCGATGACGTCGTCGGCGTCCTGCCCGATCCAGGCGGGCACGGTCAGGTCCTCGACGCTGACATTGCCGAATCCGGCGCCTTCCAGCAGCGCGCGGATTCGATGGGCCGGCGAGGGAGAACGGGCCGGGCTCATCCGGGCCGGCCAGCGGGGGCGGGGTGATGTGGCGGGCGATCGCGGTGAAGGGGACGGTGAGGTACTCGATCCTGCCCGGCTCCTGCCAGCAGGTGAATGCCAGCCGGCCGCCGGGGCGCAGCGCGGCGGCGATGTTGGCGAACGCAGCCGTCGGGTCGTCGAAGAACATCACGCCGAACCTGGAGATCGCCACATCGAAAGCGGCGGGCGGGAAGGACCAGGTCTGGGCGTCGGCCTGCTCGAAGGAGGCGCTGGAGATGCCTTCCCGGGCAGCGAGGCGGCGCGCCTCAGTGAGCATCACCGCTGACAGGTCCACGCCGAGGGCGTGCCCGCCCGCGGCGGCCCGGGCGGCCCGCACGGTCGTTTCCCCGCAGCCGCAGCCGATGTCCAGCACCGACTCCGCCGGCTGGATCTTGGCCGCATCCAGCAATCGGACGGTGTGGGGCGCAAGCATCCGCTCGTGCCGGGCGTTCTCGGCGACGAAGAGCCGGCCGTCGCCTCCATTCCATGCCTGCGCCTGCGCGGTGTTCGCCGTCATGCCACCACCTCTTACTATCAGCCGATAGTAAGAGGTGAGCATACCAGGACAGGCCAGTTGCTACTATCGGCTGGTAATAGATGGGCGGTGGGGTGGTGAATGCCGGGGTAGGCGGCGACCTGGACCGGGCGGATGCGCTGCTGGGGCCGCTGGAGGGCCGCATCATGCGCGCAGTGTGGGCCGGCCAGGTCCCCGAGGTGTTCGTGGTGCGGGACGTGCACGCGCTGATGCCCGAACTCGCCTACACCACGGTCATGACCACGCTGCGGCGGCTGGCGGCCAAGGGCCTGCTGGCCACCCGCGCCGAGCCCGGCCGCAAGGCGCACGAATACCGCGCCGTCGGCACCCCGGCGGATTTCCTGGCCGCGGCCAGCGCCCGGGAGGCCGACGGGGTGGTAGACCGCTACGGCGAGGCGGCCCTGGCCGCGTTCGCCGCCCGCCTGGCCGCGCTCACCCCCGAGCAGCGGCGGCGGCTGGAGAACCTCCAGGAATGACCGCCACTGCCCCTACGCTCCGTCTGCCATCGCCGGCCGCGCTTCCGTCGGCCGTGCCCGGATGCGGTGCCGGCCGTGCCCGGCTGGTGTGCGTGACCGTGCCCGCCCGCGCGGGGTGGGCCTGCTGCAAGTGACAGGGCGTGGACGGCCGCGCTGACCTGGCTGCGGGTCCACTGGATCACCGGCTATCAGCTGCCCCTGTAAACCGGTTAGGCGCACGGCTCACCCTCGCGGCTGCCGACCTGCGCGGGCCGCCATGGCAGCCACCTGCGCACACCACCCGGGCCGGGCGAAGACCTGCTGCGATCGTAGGCCCGCGATGGCGCGGGGCGGCCGCGGGCCGGGCGGCGTGATCAGGGCAGGACCGGGGCGGGGGCGCCCACCAAGCGCAGCATCTCAGCCGGAGCCGCCGCAGCCGTCCACATCGCCGATGAGCGCGGCGAGCCGGCCCGCCGGCCAGTGCCGCTGGGTGATCAGGTAATCGCTGAGGCCCTCGAACGCGGTCCAGCGCCAGCAGTGGCAGCGCCCGCGCTCGGGAGCCTGCCGCATCGCGGCCTGATAGACGCCACGCTGCCCAGGGGTCAGCCGGATCTCCTGCTGGTAGCGGATCAGCCGCTGCGCCAGGCCGACCGGGATGTCGTAGGGGTCGGGTGGGATCTGCGGTATCGCCGCGTAGCGCCGCAGCGCTGCCACCTGGTGCTGGTAGCGGGACAGGTTCATGGGAGAGCAGCACGAGCCCTGCAGCCGCCGGCCGGGCGGGTAGCTCATCAGCTCTGCGGGCCGCAGCGAGCACCGGTTCGACTGCTGGCGCGCGAGGATCGTGAATTTGGCTATCGTGCCAGCCCCAGGCCCAGCGGCCACCGTCATGCGCGCAGGATCGGCCGCGGCCCCGGTGATGATCACCCCAGCCGCCGCGGCGGCAGCCGCGGCCACACCGACAGCCGTAGCGATCGCCCGCCGCATCCTGCCAGGGCAGGCGATGGCAGCTGACCGGTGGGCGGCTTCCATTGGCCGCCAGGCCGGCTGTCACGAACGATCACGGACGCCCGCTCTCCGTCAGGGCCAACCCCCGCACGCCGCACCGGCCCGCAATCAGCGACCACTCGCCCAGACCCGGTCAAGGCCGCGGCACCAGTTCCGGTTACTCACGGGGTCAGCGCTGGGACAACCCCGACAGCCGCCGCAGGTACTCGTCCTCGTCGATCTCGCCTGCGGCGTAGCGGCGGCGCAGAATCTCCTGCGGGCCGTCGACGGGAAGCTCCGCGCGCTCACGGCCGGCGCGAGAGCGCTGGCCCAGTTCGCGGACCGCCCACACCGCGCCGACCACAGCCAGCGCCACGATCGCGACGCCCACCACCGCCCACACGGCCATCCACAAGCCCATCCCTGCCATCATCCCGCCCATGACGCGGGTCGCCTCCTCCCGTGCAAACCGACCGGCCCCTTAACCCGTCAGGAGCCCGTTTTGCCTGTCTCGGGATAGGCGAAGCCGCGGGTGATCAGGTGGTCGGGGTCGACAAGGGTTTCCGCGAGGAGCCGGCCGGCCGGGGTGACGGTCAGCGCGGCCCAGACGTCCTCGGCGGGGTAGCCGAGCAGCAGCCGGCTGTTCCCGCCGCCGGCCGGGGCCTGGACCGCGACCGGGGCGATGCCGGTTTTGTACGGCTCGGCGCTGAGGAAGAAACGGCCGGTGATCGTGTACTGGTGCGCACTGCCCAGGCCAAGGACGGTGTCGCTGGTGACCCGTTCGGTTAGGGTCAGCCGCGGGATGGCGCGCAGGGCGGCGGTGACCCGGCACAGCATCCCGCCGCCAGGCTTGGGCGGCCAGGGGACACCCATGGACACCGTCCCGCCAGTTGCGCCCGGGGCGGACACCCGCAGCGTCAGCAGGTTCTGCCCGTCCGCCCACCGGGCCGGGGCGACGACGCAGCCACTCCCGCAGCCCCGCACCGGCAGCACCTGCGGCTGCCCATGCGGGCCGGTCAGGGTGATCGAGGCGGTGGCCTGGCCAGAGCCCTCACTGCCGGCGGAGGCGCTGGCCTCGTTGCCGTACTGGGGCGGCGAGAGCCAGAGCACGAGCTGGCCGGCGCTAGCGGTGGCGTAGATGCCGATCTGCCCGGCACGCCCGCCGAGCGCCACCACCGGGCCGCTGGCCGGCGGGGCGAACGGCAGCGGCTGGCTGCCGGTGGCCGGGGCGGGCAGGGCCACCAGCAGCCCGGCGGCGGCTAGCACCGCGGCCAGGGCGCCCGATTCCACCCGGGTGGCCAGGGCCGGGCCCGCCCCCGAGGCGGGCTGGTGCCGCAGCCAGATCCGCCCGGCCAGCGCGAGACCGGCGGCGGTGGCGACCAGGCCCGCCTTGACCAGCAGCACCCGCCCGTAGCCCGTGCTGAACAGGGCGCTGGGCGGGGTCACCAGCACCAGCGCGGCGACCAACCCAGTGCCGACCACCAGCGCGAACAACCAGGCCGCCGCCTTCGCGTAAAGGCGCACCAGGGCGCGCACGGCCACCGGGTCAGACCGCCACGCGATCCCGGCGCGGACCACGTAGAACAGCATGCCCGCCCACAGCGCCGCGGGCAGCAGGTGCGCCCAGGTCAGCAGGGCCCCTCCGACGGGCACGATGCTTTCTGGGTGGGCGCGCAGCCCCTCCGCCACGACCACCGCCAGCAGGGCCAGAACGGCCAGGCCTGTCGCCCGTAGCCGCAGCGCCACCGCCGCGGCGGCGAACGCGGCGATCTCCGCCGCGGCGATCTTTCCCGGACCGCTGGCCAGCAGCCGCGGCACCGAGAAGTGCGCCAGCCCCGCCAGCAGGCTCCCGCCGCCGAGCTGGAGCACCGCCAGCACCAGGGCCGCGGCCAGCCCTAGCAGGGAGGCGCGCAGCGCCCATGGCGGCGGCAGCGGCGCGGGCCGGGGCCCGGTGTAGCGGCGGGCCAGCGCGCGGGCGGCCAGCCCGCCCAGCGCCACCGCGAGTGCCGCGAACAGCAGCCACCGCGCCACCGCCAGGGGCCACAGCCCGGGCGTGGACGGCTGCGCCGTGGTGGCGCTCAGCGCCGCCGGGGCCGGGCCCACGGCGAAGATGAAAGAGCTGCTGACGGGGTCCCCGTCGGTGGAGATCACCTGCCAGGCCACCGTGTACACCTCATCGCCCAGCCGGGCTGTCACCGGCACGGTGACCACACTGCGCCCGCGGCTTTGCCGCGGCGGGCCGACCCCGATCTTCTGTCCGCCGGCGCCGGTGAGCGTCACCGGCGGCCCAGCCAGGGTGACAGGCTCGTTGAAGGTCAGCGTGATCGCCGTCGGGGAGGCCGGGACAGCGGAACCGGCGGCCGGGGAGGTGAACAGCAGCGTGGCATGTGCTGAGGCGGCCGGGGCCAGGGCGGTGAGCGCGATGAGCGCGGCGGCGAGCCCTCCAGCGAACGCCGCAATGCGCCGGGCGATGCGATGCCCCGCGCGCGGGAGGCGGCTCATCCCGGAAGGCCGCTATGCCCGTCGCGGTGCGCGGACGTCAGCGCCTCGCGCGGGCCCGCACCTGCCGGGCGCTGGTCATCCTCACCCGCGGGAGCACCAGGCACGCTGGCGTGGTGCTTGAGATCGTCGATCTCGCGGCGCAGCCGGGCGATCTCGGCAGCCCGGCCCGGGCCGGCCTGGCCGGCGGCCTCCGGTTCAGGCGCGCACGTGGCGCCCTGCCGCATGCCGCGCATCATCATCAGCATCGACAGCGGGCAGGCCAGCCCGGCCAGCACTGGCAGCGCCACCCAGCCCAGATGCGGATCGAATACCACCAGCCCGGCGGCGAGCACGCCGAGCCCGATCCAGACCCGCTTGTCGAAGCAGCACCTCATCATCGAAACAATCCCTGGCCTACGTTCGGTGGGGGCCGGTCACGCCCCAGCGGTCGGCCCCGTATCCATCATGCCGGCCGCGCCGCTCATCATCTCGCGTCTCATCGCGGCCATGTCAGGTGAGCCGCGCATCATCTGGTGGTGCAGGCCCTGCATTTCCGGGTGGCCGCGCATCATCCGCTCGCAGGCGGCGGCCCCGCCGAGGGGGGCGCCTTGGCGCGAAGATGCCGCGACCGGCCGGGCATGGCCAGAAGGGCCGCTCGCCCACGCGGTGCCGCTGGCCGTGAGGGTGGGCGGCACCGCGGCGGCGGTCACGCCGAGCGCGGTCCAACGCTTACTGTGCTTCATCACTGCCCGGCTTCCTCTGGCCGTTCCGGCATGACCGGCGGAATGGCGTCCTCACTGCGAGCCCGGAGGCCTGGCGTGCTGGGCTCCCGCAGCGTCCCGCTGCGCGGCCCGCAGCTGGTCCACCTCGGCGCGCAGCGCGGCGATCTCCTGATCCTGCGGGCCTGTCTGGGCGGGCGTGACCGGCGGCTGGGCGGGCTGGGCGGGCTTGCGCATCATGAACCACATCATGGCGGCGCAGGGCAGCATGCAGCCGAGCGCGGGGAGCAGGTACAGCAGCTTTTCCATGGGTGAACCTCCGGGTCAGGACGGCATGCGTTGCAGGGCGCGGCGCAGCTTGCGTTCCGATAGCCGCCCGTAGCCGAACGGCCGGCCGTCGAGCAGGATCCCGGGCGCGAATATCACCCGTGCCCGGTCCGCCAGCTCGCGGCCCCGGGGGCTGGCCAGGTCGATCTCGGTGACCTCGACGGGGTGGTCTTCGGCGACCCGGTCGAGGACCTTCTTGGCGTGCTCGCACAGGGCGCAGTCCGCCTGGGTGAGCAGGGTGACGGTGGTCATGAGGGGTGCTCCCCGGCCTTGATGTGGGCCAGCAGCGTGGTGGTGGGCAGGAACATGATGTACTTGGGAGCGCCGCCGTAGTCGGCCCGCCAGCGGATCTTCCCGTCCGGCCCGACCAGGATGAAGGTGTGCCCGTCGCGGGAGCTGCCCATCATCCCGTAGGCGTTGGCGTGGTAGGCCTGGGAGACGGCCAGTCCCGGGTCGGACAGCACCGGGATGGTCAGGTGCATGTCGCGGGCCTTCTGAGTGATCGCGCCGGCCGGGTCGCTGGTGATGGATACGACATCGCTGATGCCGGCCGCGCGCAACTGGGCGGCGTGGTGCTGCAGGTCGGCGATCTGGTTCCAGCACGGCTGGCAGGTCAGGCCCTCCTGGAAGAACAGCAGCACACTTTTGCCCCGGTACTGCGACAGGCTGATCCGCCCGCCGGTGCTGGCGGCCAGGGTGAACCCGGGCGCCTGCTGGCCCGGCCCGGGGCTGCCCACCTGATACGGGTAGGCGCCCGCCCCAGAGTGCGACGCGTTGCTGAAGATCACGAACAGCCCGGCGACCACGCCGGCGGCGACTGCCGCGATGGCGGCCCGCACGCCGATCTTGCGGCGCCGCGCCGTGCGTCGCTGTGCCTGCCGCGCGGCGGCCAGCTTCGCCTTCCGATGGCCGGGCGCCTGCCCGTTGCCCAGGCCGCCCAGCCGGGCGGCGTGCTGGCGGACGGCCTGGCCCCGTGCCTGCGCGCCTTGCGCCGCGGGCGTGCGCCGCTGCCGGGTCTTGGACTTACCGCTCATGGGTGACCGCTTCCTGCTGGGGGTGGGCACTGTCTGCGGGGCGGGTGGCCGGCACCGGGGGGTGGTCTGTCCCGCCGACGGCAGCCGGATCGGCGGCGGCGTACCGGGCCTGGGCGCGGTGCCGGGCGCGGCGCCGGGCGCGGCGGGCCTGCCAGGCCAGCGCGGCCGCCAGGGCGGCCAGCACGGCGAGCACGGCCCAGCCGGGCAGCCAGGACAGCGCGCGGGCGGTGACCGAGCTGGCGTGCTGCAGCCAGGCGGTCATGCTCTCCCGCCACCCCGAGCTGCCCATCGACGGGCCGGTGACCGCGGTCACCAACGTCACGGCCCCCATGCCAGCCAGCACCACCCCCGACGCCGCGGTGCCCAGCAGCATCAACCTGCCGAACCGGCCGAACCCGAGCCGGACTTTCCGGCCGTGCAGCCCCCAGTCCCGGCCCTCCCACACCAGCGCCAGCACCGCCAGCGGGGCGACCATCCCCGCCACGTAGGTGCCGCTGACCGCCAGCGCCGCGCCGAACGACGCGGCGGACCCGGTCAGCACCACCACCCCCGCCAGCACCGGCGCGCAGCACGCCGACGCGATCCCCGAGAACAGCCCCAGCAGGTAGGCGGCACCGTAACCGTGCCCGGCCGGCGCGCGCAGCCCCGGCATCGGCAGCATCGGCTTCCACCCGGCCAGCACCGCCACCCCGCCCGCCAGCATCGCCGCCCCGCCCGCACTGAAGATGAGCAGGTGGTGGGCGGGCAGCGCCGCGGCCACCGCCGAGGCGCCCAGACCGATCGGCACGATCAGCGTCGCCACCCCGGCCGCAAACACAGCGGTGGCGGCGGCGATCCCGGTCCGCCGGGCGAACCCGGTGGCGAGGTAGGCGGGCAGCATCACCGACACACAGCACGGCGCCAGCAGCGCGACCACCCCGCCCAGGAACGAGACCAGCAGCGCGGTGCCGAACAGAACCTGATGCATGCCCCTCCTCCAGCCGGGCCGCGCCCGCAGCACGGCTACCTTACACCTAATCACCTTAGGTCATTGAGTAGATCCCCGGCACCGGCCGCCGACTGTGCAGCGCGCTGCGCTTGCGGCTCGGGGGCGGGCCGTGGGCCCCCGTCACGGCCACGGATCGCCGCGGCCGTGCTGGTCACGGCTCGCTTCCGGTCTCGCGCCCGCGCTGCGCACCTAACCCTGACTTAATCACCTAGGGTACTTAGGTAAGATGCCGAGGCGGGCGCCGGGCGGGCGCAGGGGCGCCTGGGACCCGGCCGCCGGCCAGCCGGGAAGGAGACGCGGTGGCGGGCCGAAAAACAGGAACGCGCGGCGGGCGCCCGGGACGGTGGTGGGTGCCCGGACTGAGCGGGCGCCCAGGACGGCTACGGATGCTCCAGCTCAGTCTGCGGCTGAGCCGCCGGCGGCCGGCCGGGTCTCTAGATGGGCCGAAGGCATGCTCCAGGAGATCCTGACACCGACCTTCTGGCTTGACCCCGGGGAGCGCGGCGGCCCGTTCCGGGTGACGGTCTGGTTCTCCGGCCGGCGGGCCGGGGTGACCGGCAAGCCCAGGCCCGGCGACACCTTCACCCAAGAGGTCACCGCCGAGGGAATCGTGCCCGGAAGCGGGCCGGTGGCGGTCACCGCCGAGGTGCGCGGCATCAGCCCCGGCGAGTGGGTCGTGGCGGCCCGGCCGGTCGCGCGTCCCGGCAGCCGGGTGGCCCGGCCGTACGCGCCGGGCCGGGCCGGCGGATAGCGGTCCCGGCCGGCAAGCCCGCGACGATCCGCACGGCGGTGCTGCCGTTCACGAAGATCCCCGGGATCACCCGGTTCGCCTACGCCGCCCTGGTCAGCCTGGGGGTGGCGGCGGGGCTGGCCATGCAGGCGGCGCTGCTCGCCCGCGCCCGCCTGCCCTGGGGCCCCGCGCTGGTGTTCTCGCTGTACGCGGTGGCGGCCGGGGTGGCCGGGGCCAAGGCCTGGTACATCGCGGTGCACCGCGGGCGCAAGTTCGAGGGCTGGTGCATTCAGGGATTCGTCACCGGCGCCGCCGCGCTCGCTGCGGCCGCCCCGCTGGCCGGGGTGGGCGTCCCGGCCAGGGCCTACTACGCCGCGGCGGCGCCGGGGCTGCTGATCGGCATGGGCATCGGCCGGCCCGGGTGTTTCTGGGCGGGCTGCTGCACCGGACGGCCGACCGCCTCCCGGTGGGGGATCTGGTCGCCGGACCGCCGTATCGGCTGCCGCCGCATCCCGGTGCAGCCGCTGGAGGCGCTGCTGGCGCTGGTGACCGGGCTGGCGGCGCTGGCCGTGGTGCTGGTGCACGGCCCGGCCCGCTCCGGCCCGGTGGCCGTGGCCGCGCTGGCCGCCTACATCCTCGGCCGGCAGTTCCTGCTCGGCCTGCGCGCCGGCCCACCGCGCCGGTCGCCGCGCGGCGGCCCGGTGACCACGGCCGCCGCGGCCGTGGTGCTGGTCGCCAGCATCACCGTCCTCGCGCTCGGGGCCTAGATGACCAATTCCAAGGGGTCTGGCACGGCGTGTCGCACCGTGGCCAGCAGAGAAGGGTGTCCAAGATCGACGTTGCTAACCCAACGTCGAGCCTGGAGGCCCTCGTGGACGCCGATCTGGACACCCTCGCTACCGCACTGTACGTGACGACCGACGACATGCTGAAGGAATCGCCGCAGCTCGCGCCGTACCGCCCTGAGGTAGGCATCGACCCGAAGCTGAGCGACGCTGAGCTGGTCACCCTTGCGGTCATGCAGGCCCTGCTGGGGTTCACCTCCGAGGCCCGGTGGCTGCGGCACGCCCGCGCTCACCTGCGGCACCTGTTCCCCCGCCTGCCTCAGCAGCCCGGTTACAACAAGCGGCTGCGCGCCGCCGCCTCGCTGATCCGGCATTGCATCCGGGCCCTGGCGGCCGATACCAGCGTCTGGGCCGATGACGTGTGGGTGGTGGATTCCACCCCGGTCGAGTGCGGACGCTCCCGCGAGACCGCCAAGCGTTCTGACCTGGCCGGATGGGCCGAATACGGGTACTGCGCCAGTCACTCGCGCTACTTCTGGGGCCTCCGGCTGCACCTGGTGTGCACTCTGAGCGGCCTGCCTGTCGCCTTCGCCCTGGCCGGCGCGAAGGCCGGCGAACGCGAGGTGCTGGCCGGCATGTTCACCGCCGACCCGGAACTGGCCGCCACCCGGCCCGGCCAGATCCTCATCGGTGACAAGAACTACTTCGGCGCCGGCTTCGAGGCAACCATCGCCGGCGCGGGGATCACGCTCCTGCGGCCCGCCCGCAAGGGCGAGCCAGAACGGGCAGGCGCCCAGTTCTGCAAGCCCCTCCGCCAGATCATCGAGTCGATCAACGACACTTTCAAAGGCCAGCTCGATCTGGAACAACACGGAGGCCACACCCCCCAAGGCGTGACAGTCCGCGTCCTGCAGCGCATCCTCGCCCTGACCGCCGCCATCTGGCACAACGACCGAACCGGCCAGCCCGTCAAGCGCTCGCTCCTGGCTTATGACCACTGACCCCTTGGAATTGGTCATCTAGTGCCCGCGGGCGTCCTGGGCTGCAGGCCGGGCCTGCCTCCTTTGCCGCGGAGGCAGCTGGGCTTCCGTAGGGGGCGGCTAGGGCTGGGCCACCTCGGTCACGGCGAGCTCAAGCTGCGGGTAGGTGGTGGCGCCGAACCAGGCCCACGCGATCCGGCCGTGGGTGTCGAGGATGTAGGTGGACGGGGTGGCGACCGGGGCTGCCGCGCCGAACCGGGCGCCGATGAGGTCACCGGGGTCGCTGATGCTCGGGTACGGGATGTGGTGCTCCTGCTCGAACGCCAGGCCCGCCGCGAGTCCCTCGCGGATGTCGATGCCGGCGAAGCGCACACCCAGCGGGCGCGTGTCACCGGCCACGCGGCGCAGGACCGGGGCCTCCTTCCGGCACGGCACGCACCACGAGCCCTAGAAGTTGATCAACACGACATGGCTGCGCCAGCGGGCGATGTTCAGGTGCTGCCCGGTCAGGGTCGTGCCGGAGATCGCTGGTGCGGCCGGGCGCTGGGCGGCGGGGATCACCTGGCCAACCACTGGCAGCCCGCCATGGCGCGAGCCAAGAAGGTCGTGCAGGCCAACGATCGAGACTGCGGCCGCGGCGGTCACCGTGGCGGCTGCCAGCCAGGTACGGTGTCTCACCTGCCGCCGCTGCTTGCTGCGGCGCAACCGCAGGCCCTGGCCCGCTGCCAGCCCGTCGTCCGGTGCCGTGGCCTTGCCGGGCCCGCGGGTCCCGGCGGGCCGGTCACCTGGCCGCCGCAGATCCGTGCACGCCGTCCGCGCCGTGGCATGGGCGGCCCGGCCGGTCCTCGTGACATCGGCCGCGATGAAGGCCGCCAGGTCCAGTCCTGCCGTGGCACCCGGCCATGGCACCCTGGCACGGGGCATGGAACCATCTCCTACAGGCGGTAGTGGGTGCAGCGGGCAGCAGCATATACCTAAACACCTTAGGGAGTTAGGCCGGGTGCGGCCTCAGAGCAGCGGCAGTGCCCTGGAGAAGGGCCATCCATGGCGCCAGGCACCGCCCAGCGGGCCCTGATACGTTCAGGGCGTTCGGGGTCCCCCGGCGCGGAACGCCGCGGCGGGCGCGTGGTGGTGAAGGGCACGCCGGTGGATGTCAGCCGACCATGAGTCTTGCCCACATCCCCTGCCGGGCGCTGGCCATGCAACGGGCGTGTACGAGGCTGCGCGTGTGCGAAGGGCCCGGATCAGCAGCGGCTAGTGGGAGTGCAGGTATCTCGTTGCGCCGCTACGTGCGCTACCGCCGCCGCATGTGGGTGGAGGCAGTAGTTCTTTCCCGCGGCGGCCGCGGCGGGCCCGGCGAGCAGGGCCAGGGGGGCGGCTAGTAGTGCAGCGACCATGAGCATGACCGCGGCTGTGGCGGCCCGGCTGAGCGGGGCGGGGGCGGCGATGAGCCGCCGGATACGGGCCGCGGCGCTCGGCCCGCCCGCGCCGAGCGCCGCCGCCGGGGCGGGGGCGCCGAGGGTAAGGAGCGCCTCGGCCACGGTCAGCCGGTGCGAGGCGGCCGCGGCCGCGTCGTCGGCGAGCAGTTCGGTCAGCCGGGCGACCTGCTGGTGGGCGTGCCGGAACGCCGGCACCCGGGGGAACGCCGCCGCCAGCGCCCCGGCCAGCGACACCAGCAGGTGGTGTCGGCCGCGCTGGTGCCCCCGCTCGTGGGCCAGCACCGCGGCGAGTTGCGCGCCGCCGAGTGCGGCGACCGCGGCGGTGGTGAGCACGGCCGGGGTGCCCTGGCCGGGCAGGCACCACGCGGCGGGTTCGTGGTGGTCGATCACCAGGGCGCCCAGCCCGGGGTCGGGGCGGCCGACCACCCGTAGCTGGAACCGGTGACGGCGGCGGGCCCGCGCCGCGCTGGCCAGGGTGGCAGCCGCGCACCAGGCCACCCGGGCTGTGACCGCCAGCGCCAGCACCGCGCCGGCGCCAGCCGCCGCCGCGCCGCCGGGGTGGGCGTACTGGGCGCGCAGCGCCATCACACACGCCGCCAGCAGCCGGCTCAGGTCTGCGCTGATCCGGATGGTTGGCACCAGTAGTGCCAGCCCGCCCAGGGCCACCGACGCCACCGCGGAGCCGGTCACTGCGAACCAGGCCGCGACGGCCAGCCGCGGCGCCCGGTCCGGCCACCGCGCCCGCGCCAGCGCCGGCGCGGCGGCGGCCAGCAGCAGCCCGGCGTAGGCGAGCAGCCCGGCGGCGTCGATCACGGCTTACCCCGGCGGGCCTGCTCCAGTGCCTCGCGCAGCTGCTCGGCCTCGGACGGGCTGATCTGCTCGGCGAACCGGCGCAACGCGGCCGCCCGGTCGGTGCTTGCCGCCAGCACCTGGCCCATCAGCCCGGCGGTGTAGTCTTCGCGGCTGGCTGTGGGCTCATACCGGTAGGCGCGGCCGTCTTTCTTGCGGGTCAGCCACCCCTTGCGGTACAAGATCTCCGTCACGGTCCACACCGTGTTGTAGGCGCGCTCGGGTTTGAGGGCCTGCTGGATCTCCCGCACCAGCAGCGGCCGGCCTGCCGACCAGACCCGCTCCATGATGGCGGCCTCCAGGTCACCGAAATCCCTCACGCCGCCTCCCGCCCTGCGCTTCACGCCCGGCTACCATTATCACCTAAGTAACTGCGATGAATTAACTTCGTTTCTGGTCGCGGGGCGCTACCGTTTGTGGTATGGGCGATGGGGCCGAGGCGCTGGCGCGGCGGTTCGAGGTGATGCGCCCGCACCTGAACGAGTTCCAGCGGCGGCTGTGGCTGGGCGTGGAGGCGGCCGAGCTGGGCCCGGGCGGTGTCGCGATCGTGGCCGGGGCCACCGGGGTGACCGCGGACACGGTGCGCCGGGGCCGTGCCGAGGCCAGCGGGGTGCAGGTCCCGGGGCCGGGCCGGTCACGGCGGCCGGGCGGCGGGCGCAAGCCCGCGGAGGCCCGTGACGGCGATCTGGTCGCGGCGCTGGAGGCGCTGGTCGACCCGGTGACCCGGGGGGATCCGATGTCGCCGCTGCGCTGGACGTGCAAGTCGACCCGGGCGCTAGCGCGGGCGCTGACCGGGGCCGGGCACCCGGTCAGCGACTTCGTGGTGCGCCGGCTGCTGCACCAGGCGGGTTACAGCCTGCAGGCCAGCGCCACGGTGACCGAGGGCGCCAGCCAGCACCCGGACCGGGACGCTCAGTTCCGCTACCTCAACGACCAGGCTGCCGCTCACCTGGCCGCCGGGGACCCGGTGATCAGCGTGGACGCCAAGAAGAAGGAGACTGCGCCACGAGGCGCCTTGCCATATCCCTAGCTCAGCTAGGAGGAATTCGGAGGAATATTCCTGGGTCTGATGGCTTACCTGGATCCGAAAGGAAAAGGGAACCGTAGCATGCCATTGAAGCAGTGGCCGTGTCCAGGTACGAGGAGCGGGGTGCTGTGAGACCCGAGCGATACGGTGAATAGCTGGATTGCCTGAACCCCAATGTGCGCCACGAGGCGCATTGATATATCGCCCGCGTAGCGGGCGCGGACTGGAGGAGGTGTCCGTGGGTCTGATGGCTTACCCGTGAGCTGAAAGGCGTGCGGGAACTGTAGCATGCCAGAAAACCGGCAACTG
>WNGR01002756.1_pt1 | contig 19213 bp, 15 predicted proteins | sample 5407581 | NCBI WGS metagenome assembly WNGR01 (sample SAMN13153383, study PRJNA577476) | soil metagenome | isolation source: 80 cm soil or saprolite under Garry oak tree replicate 2 | place: USA:California | collected 2016-06-15 | reverse complement strand
CACCAGGGTGTCGTTGCCCTTGATGCCGGCCTGGGACGCGCCGGCGCTGCCGTAACCCTGGGCCGGCGGGATGGAGAGGATCACCCGGCTGCCCACGGTCTGGCCGACCAGGCCCTTGTCCCAGCCCGGGATGACCTGCGCGGGCGACGCGCCGATGGTGAAGCCGAACGGCGAGCCCGACGACCAGGAGGAGCCGAAGACCTTCTTGGTCCGCCAGATGAAGCCCGCGTACTGCGCGATGACGTAGTCGCCCTTGGCCACCTTGGCGCCCTTGCCCTTGACCAGCGTCTTGGTCACCAGGCTGCCGGGCGGCGTGGAGGACGGGAAGGTCAGGGTGGGCGCGGTGCCCGACTTGGCGCTGACGGTCGGCAGGTTGCCGCCGCCGTTGGACACCTGGGATCCGGTCGCGCCCGCGGTGTCGGCGTAGGACTTGAGCACGTCGATGACGAACACCAGCGTGGTGCTGCCGGTGATACCGAGCTGGGAGTTACCCGAGGTGCCGTACCCCTGCGAGGGCGGGATGACGGCGAGGATGCGGCTGCCGACCTTCTTGCCGATCAGCGCGGACTCCAGGCCGGGCAGCATCGTGCCGCCGATCACCGTCGGGCTGCTGGTGAAGGTGTTGGCCTTCAGCGAGGAGCTCTTGCCCTGCCAGAAGTACAGGACAAAGTTGGCGGCCAGGGCTTCGCTCTTGGTCAGGGTGGTGCCGCTGCCCTGGATGAGGGTCCGGACCGTGAGGCTGTTACCCGGCGCGGCCTTCGGGATGGTCACCTTCGGCGTCTTGTCGAACGCCCCGGTCGCGGTCACGGAGGTGTTCGCGCCTGGGGACGCGGCCGCCGAGGAGGATGCGGATGACGAGGAAGAGGCGGATGACTTCGACGACCCGCCACAGCCCGCGAGGACCAGGCAGGCCAGCAAGGGGATGGCGATGAGCGCTAGGAAGCGTCGCATGAAAAACCTCAATAGTGGTGGATGTCAGCCCCGTCAGCCTACTGGAGGTGCTGACCCGGGGGGACGACCTGTGTTGACCCGGGGGGACGACCCCCCGGAACCCCCCGCTCCTGGGGGGACCCATCCCCCCAGACCCCCCTTGGGGGGCCTTCGGCCCCCAGACCTCGGCTTACATGCCGGCGATGAGCTTCTCGACCCGCTCGTCCACCGACCGGAACGGGTCCTTGCACAGCACGGTCCGCTGAGCCTGGTCGTTCAGCTTGAGGTGCACCCAGTCGACCGTGAAGTCGCGCCGCTTCTCCTGGGCCCGGCGGATGAACTCGCCGCGCAGCTTGGCCCGCGTCGTCTGCGGCGGCACCGACTTGGCCTCGAAGATGTCGATGTCGCGGGCGGCCCGCTCCACCGCCCCGGCCCGCTGCAGCAGGTAGTACAGGCCGCGGCCGCGGTGCACGTCGTGGTAAGCCAGGTCGAGCTGGGCCACCCGCGGCGAGGACAGCGGCAGGTCGTGCCGGGCCCGGTAGCGCTCGATCAGCTGGTACTTGGTCACCCAGTCGATCTCCCGCGCGATCATGTCCAGGTTGCCGGTCTCGATCGCGGACAGCGCCCGCTCCCACATGTCCAGGACCCGCTTGCTCACCGCGTCGACGCCGTTCTTGGCGGTAAAGTCCTTGGCCCGGTTCAGGTACTCGTACTGGATGTCCAGGGCGGACAGCTCGCGCCCGTTGGCCAGCCGGACCCGGCTGCGCCCGGTCATGTCGTGGCTGACCTCACGGATGGCCCGGATCGCGTTGTCCAGGGTCAGGTCGCGCATGATCGCGCCGGCCTCGATCATCCGCAGCACCAGGTCGGTCGACCCGATCTTGAGCAGGGTGGTGGTCTCGCTCATGTTCGAGTCGCCCACGATCACGTGCAGCCGCCGGAAGCGCTCGGCGTCGGCGTGCGGCTCGTCCCTGGTGTTGATGATCGGGCGGGACCTGGTGGTGGCCGAGGACACGCTCTCCCAGATGTGCTCGGCCCGCTGGCTTACGCAGTACACCGCGCCCCGCGGCGTCTGCAGCACCTTGCCCGCACCGCAGATCACCTGCCGGGTGACCAGGAACGGGATCAGGATGTCGGCCAGCCTGCCGAACTCGCCGTGCCGGCCGACCAGGTAGTTCTCGTGGCAGCCGTAGGAGTTGCCCGCCGAGTCGGTGTTGTTCTTGAACAGGTAGATGTCCCCGGCGATGCCTTCCTCGCGCAGCCGCCGGTCAGCGTCGACCAGCAGGCCCTCCAGGATCCGCTCCCCGGCCTTGTCGTGAGCCACCAGGTCGAGCACGTTGTCGCACTCGGGGGTGGCGTACTCCGGGTGGCTGCCCACGTCGAGGTAGAGCCTGGCCCCGTTCCTGAGGAAGACGTTGCTGCTACGGCCCCATGACACCACGCGCCGGAACAGATAGCGCGCCACCTCGTCGGGCGAGAGCCGGCGCTGCCCGCGGAAGGTGCACGTAACGCCGTACTCGTTCTCGATCCCGAAAATTCGCCGATCCACACGCCAAGGCTACGTCCCGTTGCCCCCTGACAACAGCATCCCTCACGTGTTGCGGGCCCGTGATGTCATTGATGAGGCAGTGCAGCCAGCAGGTTCTTGTCGTAGACGTACACGGTGTAGCGGCCAACGTGGTAAGTCCTGGCCGGAGGGCCCAGCGCCGCCAGCGCGGCCCGGTTCGGCAGCCAGTGGTTGAAGAACCCGGGCTTGCTGCTGGTGACCAGGAAGTTCGCGCGGTTCTGGCCGGGGTCGTACCAGGAACTCTTGGCCTCCCACTGGTATGGCTCCAGGCGTGGGACATGCTGTACGGCCCGGATGGTGACGGCGCCGTCGCTGCCCACTGTGACCACGCTCGACTCCCAGTACCCGCCGATGCCGCTGGTTAGGTGGTGCGCGGACAGGAACGTCACCAGCCGCGCGTCCATCGCGGGCGCCGAGGGCTGGGCGGCGGCCCAGCCGAGGCTGGCCGCATAGCCGACCGCGCCGACCAGGAGGGCCGGGATGACCCACCGGCGCCTGCCCTGGCCGACGCGGCTGTCCCGCAGGCTGGCCGCCAGCGTCCGGCCCGCCAGGACCGCCCCGAACGGCAGCACGACGGCGAACTCACGGGCGTTCAGGTCGGTCGCGTTGGCCAGCGTGCTCGGCACGTACGCGGCCACGTTGAGGACCATCGCGACGAGCAGGATCTGGCTGATCATGTCCGGCCAGGACAGGAAGCGCCGCGCCACCCGCAGCACCGCCCAGGCCACAAGCGCTACCCCCGCCAGGTGCAGCAGCGCGAAGGCCATCGCGGCTGGCGGCCCCTCGGGCTTGGCGCCAAACAGCGCGAGCAGCCCCTTCGCGGTCCCCCAGGCGTGCTTGGGCCAGGTGTGCACCGGGGCGAGTTGATAGGGCAGCGGGTGCACGTGGGCCTGGATCATGCGTCCGGCCAGTGACGCCAGGCCCTGGGCGGCGATGGCCGCCACGGCCAAGGACAGCTCGTGCCAGCGGGCACGCAGGACGGCCTGGACCGGGGCGTCCTGGCGCCGGGCCAGCTCACGGGCCACGCGCATCGCGCACACCGCCACCAGCGGCACGACGCCCACCAGGAGGACAAGGGGGTCGGCGATAAGCACCCAGGTCAGCAGCAACCCGACGGCGACGGGGACGTACCAGCGCGCCGGGCACCGGTCGATGACCAGCCAGGTGAGCAGGAGCGGGACGGCCGTGCCGATGTGTCCGAGGGACAGCAGCAGGACGAAGACGCCGACGCCGAGTTGGGGGGCGAAGATGAGGCCCGCCGTCAGCAGCATCCGCGGCCGGGCCTCGCGGCGGGATACCCGGCCCCGGGCCAGCAGCACGGCGAGGATCACGACCAGCGTGTACGTCATCGCCGCCGCGATGTGCGCGGTGTCAGTGTGCAGCCCGAACAGCCACACCAGCAGGGCGTACTGGGGCAGCTCGGTCGTGATGAACGACACGTCGGACAGGTACCAGCCGTGCAGCAGCACGTTGCCGTGCAACATGTCCCAGGCCATCAGCAGGTCGTTGGACTCGTCGGAATTCTCCGGGTAGGTCCGGGAGACATGCAGATAGGCGAGGAAGAGCAGGGCAACGGCCAGCGCGGCCGCGACGGCGGCGAGCAGGCGGCGGGCGGACGCCCGGCGGTCCGGCGCGCCCGCCGCGGTCCTGGCGTCGTCCCCGGCCGGGGCGGCGGTAGGCAGGGCGGACGACGTCTCCGGCGTCCCGCTTTTCGGCACGGCAGCCACCACGTCTTTCGGGCTCGGTGTCATTCTCGCGAGTGAATGGTATTCGTCGCAGCCTGTCACAGCGTAAGGGGTCGCTCTGGTAAGCTGCGCGCGCCTGGCCAAGATTTCCCTTCACGCTGAGATAGCCATGGTGGAGGCCTGCGGTTGCAGCTCACGTCGACGTCGGAAGAGGATAGGTCTCTCCGGCACAGCCCGCCATCACTATGGTCCAGGTTGAACCGGCCGCTGGTACCGGGGATCATTGCCTTCCTGGGCTGGCTCGGTTTCGCCCTGGCCCGCTGGCAGATCTGGGCCAAGGGGCACCTCAGCCTGTTCATCATGGCCGGGCATACGTTCACGCACCGGGCCCAGCTGCCCCGCGGCCTGCTCCTGGTGCCGTCCGCGGGCTATGACGGGCAGTTCTACTACCGGCTCGCGCTGGACCCGGTCAACTGGCAGCACACCGCGTTCGGCATCACGATGGACCAGTCCTACCGGTACACCCGCATCGGGTACCCGATCCTGGCCTGGATCTTCTCGCTCGGCCAGCACCAGCTCGTGCCCGTCGTGCTGGTCGTGCTCAACCTCTTCGCGGTGGCGGCCATGGCCATGCTCGGCGGCATGTTCGCCCGCCAGGCCGGCCGGCACGCGCTGTGGGGGCTGGCCTTCGTCGCGTACTTCGGCCTGGTCATCAGCGTAGGCCGGGACACCGCCGAACCACTGGCCGAGGTGTGCATGCTGGGTGGCCTGCTCGCTTACCGCCGGGGCGGCACCCGGATGTACCTGCTGGCCACCGCGCTGTTCACCTATGGCGCGATCACCAGGGAAACCATCTTGTTCGCCCCGGCCGCGATCGCGGTCACCCGGCTGATCGCGATGGCCCGGCGCCGCGCCCACCCGGGCCTGGCCGACCTGACCTGGCTCGTCCCGGCCGCCGGGTACGGGCTGGTAGAACTCGCGGTGCACGTCGTGGTCAAGGGTGAGTTCCCGCTGCTGGCGAACAGCAGCCGGAACCTCACCGCGCCGTTCACCGCGCTCGCCCACGCGCTGAAGTACAACGCCGCGCACATCAACACGGCGCACCTGAGCCCGATCGACATCGCCATGCTCGAGTACGCCACGCTGGCGATCTTCATCCTGGCGGGGTTCGCGGTGCTGTGGATCACCTCCGCGCCGGGACACGAGCGCCTGGCGTTCGTCTTCTTCGTGCTCCAGCTGGGCCTGCTGTCCAGCCAGATCTGGACGAGCACGTTCGGCGACGGGCGCTCGCTCATCGAGCCCTACCTGCTGGCGCTGGTCCTGATGGTGAGCACGCCGCGGCGCTCCTTGCCTTGGGCCTATCTCGCCGCGATCGCCGCGTGCGTGCTGCCCGCGCTGGCGGTGGTGGCCAGGCGCCGCACTCTGTACATGTGACGCCCCCGGTCCGGCGGCGCGGACTCAGGCGGCCCCGTCCAGCTTGACCAGCACGTTCGTGTTCCAGACCAGGATCGTGTAGCCGTCGACCTGGTAGATCCGCACCGGGCGGCCGAACGTGAGCTGCGCGGACGGCTGCATGCCCGGCCAGGCGCCGGGGCCGTTAGCCACGACGAAGTTCGCGAAGTGCCGGGCCGGGTCGTAGCTGGAGACGTCGCTCTCCCACAGGTACGGCACGAGGCGGCCGCCGACAACCGGCACCACCGCGCTGACCACGACGTGGCCGCCGCTGGCCACGGTCGTACTGTTGGCCTGCCAGTAGCTGGCCAGCCCGTGGTTGAGGCCGTGCGCCGCCAGCCAGCTGGCCAGGAGCTCGCTCTGGGCCGGAACCGGGGCCTGGGCGGCGCCGAATCCGAGCGCGGCCAGGTAACCGGCCGTCAGCATGGACAGCGCCGGGACGAAACAGCGCCTGGCCGCCGGGGTCCAGGCCGCTATCCGGTCGCCGAGAAGGCGCCCGGCCAGCACCGCCCCGAGCGGCAGCACGGCCGCCATCTCGCGCGCGCCGAGGAGGTCCTGCGCGTGCGTGCTGATCATGTAGGCGCCCAGGTTGGCCACGATCGCCACCGCGAACACCGGCACGATCAGCTCGCCGCGGCGGAAGATGCGCGCCAGGCCAGCCCCGAGAGCCCAGATGGCCAGGATCGCCCCGGCCAGGTGAACCGACACGAAGACGACCTCGAGCGCGGGCCGGGTGCCGAAGAAGCTGGGGTCGACGACGTTCGCGCCGAAGAGCTCGAGGAAAGCCTGGAGGGTCACCCAGGACCCGTGCTGCAGCTGGCTCAGGTCCGTGTCGGCCCCGACGGGTGACTGCCGGTACCCGCCCAGGGCGGCCATCACCCGCGGCCCGAACGATCCGGCCACCCCGGCCGCGGCCGCCGCGCCGGCCAGGCTCAGCTCGTACCACCCGGACGCGTCCCGCTTCCCGCGCCCGATCAGCCCGGCGACGGCGCGCCCCGTGCCGACCAGCACCAGCGGGATGATGCCGGTGAGCAGGATGATCGAGTCCCCCACCATGGTCACGGTGAACAGCAGGCCGACCAGTACCGGCACGTACCAGCGCGGTCGCGCCCGATCGATCAGCAGCCAGATGACCAGCAGGGGCACGGCGGTCCCGGTGTGGTCCGGCGAGAGCAGCAGGATCGAGGTGGCACCGAGCTGCGGCGACAGCATCAGGCCTCCGGCCAGCAGGGCGCGGGCCCACCCGGCGCCACCGTGGACGCGCCCCCGGGCCAGCACCGCGGCGAGCAGCACGAGCAGCGTGTAGGTCATGGCGGCGGCCGCGTGCACCACCCAGGGGCCGAACCCGGTCAGCGCCTCGATCAGCATGTACTGCGGCAGTTCGGTGGTATAAAAGGACACGTCCGAGACCCACCAGTTGTGCAGCAGCAGGTTGCCGTGCAGCATGGCCCAGGCCTGCAGGACGTTCGACGAGCCGTCCGAGGACAGCGGCACCGCCTGCGACTGCCGCCAGTAGCAGAAGAACAGCACCGCGGCCGCCAGCGCGGCCAGCCCGGCCCGGACCGCGAGCACGCCCGCCGGCGTCCCGGCGGGCGGAGGGGTCAGGGCGGGAACCTCCTGTTCCCGCCCGACGTGGGTCACGGCGACGCGGGCGCGACCGCGACGCCGCTGAAGCGCAGGAAGACCTGCGCGTGCGGAGGCAGGCCGCCCGGGGTGTAGAACCAGTAGGCCTGGCCGCCCGCGGTCTGCGCGGGCGGCCAGATGAACTGCCTGGTCCGCCGTCCCGGCGCCGCGTCAGCGGCGGCACTGGCGGTGACGGCGGTTTCCGGGTTCGGGTTGGTGAGCCCGGCCGCCTTCACCATCTCGCCGCGGGCCGTCATGACTCAGATGGTTCCCGCCTTGATGGCCGCGTCGATCCATGGGATGACCTCGTCGAGCATCTGATCGAGCGTGGTGGTGGCCTCGAAGCCGAGTATCTTCTTGGCCTTTTCCGTGTCGGGCACCCGGCGCTGGACGTCGTACTGGAACGGGTCGTCGTGGACGAGCCGCAGCGGCACGCTCTCGCCCTTGACCTTGCGCCAGATGAGCTCAGCCAGTTGCCGGACGGTCGCGCTTTCCGCCGTCGACAGGTTGAAGTCCTCGTTGAGGGCGTCCTCTTGCTCCATCGCCGTCACCACCCCGGCGGCAAGGTCGCCGCCGTAGGTGTAGTGCCGTACCTGCTCGCCGGAACCGAGGATGTGCAGCGGGTCCTGGCCCTTGAGCACCTTCTGCACTAGGTCGGGGACGACGTGGCTCATCGCGAGCTCGACGTTTCCGGACAGGATCTCCTGGTCGCCTAGCGCCCGGCTCTCGCCGATGCCCACGCAGTTGAACGGGCGCACCAGCGTGTAGGGAAGCTTGTACTGATCCCAGGCGGCCCGGGCGAAGTACTCCACGGCCAGCTTCTGGAATCCGTAGGACGACAGTGGCGGCGGTATCTCCCGCTGCTGTCCTTCGTAGGACGGCCACTCGTCGGCGCTCTCGAACACCATCGAGGAGGACAGGTAGGTAACCTTCCGCAGCCGGCCGTCCCGGCGCGCGGCGATGGCGGCATCGCAGGACGCGGCGATGATCCGCTCGTTGGTCGCGAGCAGGTCATAGGCATAGGTATGGAAGTACGAGATTCCGCCGATCATGGCTGCGCCGGCGATGAAATGATCGCAGCCGGCCAGGAGCCTGGTCATCAGCCCGACATCCCTGGCGTCGCCCTCGACGAGGCGGTAGCGCGGATCGTCGCCGTAGGATTTCCTGACCTTCCCGTACTTGGAGAAGTTGTCCAGGCCCACCACGGCGTAGCCGCGGTTCAGCAACTCTTCGACAACGTACCCGCCGATGAAGCCAGCGGACCCGCTGACCAGCACCTGCTCCATCAGGATTCCTGCGCTCCTTCCCGTCGCTCCCGATCCGGCTGACTGCCTGTCCCGCTGTGCCGCACCTGGTCGGCGGTCAGCCGCGGTCCGAACGCGAAACGATACCAGCGGAGATAGCTCGGCACCCACTTCGCGATCTTGAAATTCGACACCCCGGCCTGGCGGTCCAGCCAGATGGTCGGGATCTCGGCCACCGGCAGGCGAAGCCGCTTCGCCTTCGCGGTCAGTTCGATGCCGATCTCGACCCCGTCCCTGGAGTCGATCCCGACCCGCCGGACGAACTCCGTGGAGTAGGCCTTGAACGAGTTCGTCGCGTCCCTGGTGCCGACGTGGGCAAACGTCCGCAGCGAACGGCCGGCCAGGCGAGACAGCGTGCCCTTCAGGACGGGGCCGCCGACCTGCTGACCGCCCGGCATGTAGCGGGACGCGGCGGCCACCGCGACCCCCCGTTCGACCAGCCGGACCAGTTCGTCGATCTGCCTGGCGTCGTCACAACCGTCCGCCATGGTGACCACGACCACCGGCGCGGTCGCGGCGTCGATGCCGAACCTGATGGCGTTGGCAGGTCCCCGGCCGTGGGTGTTGACCAGGCACCTGAGCCGCGGCTCCTTCTGCGCGTACTCCTCGGTCACGGGGACGGTCGTGTCGTCGGCCGAGTCGACGACCACCAGCACCTCGGACGGCAGCCGTACCGACTCGAACAGCCGGTCGAGCACGCTGATGACACCCTCGCCCTCATTGCACGCGGGGACCACCACCGAGACGCGAGGACGCTCGGTCATACGCGGACCCCGCTGCCGAGAATGTCCCAGATGTCGGCGGCCGGCTTGTCTACCGCCAGTCCCCGGTACTCCGGATGCGGCGCGCCCACCACGAGCAGGTCAGAACGGCTCAGGACCTCCTCGAGCGGCAGCAGGCCGGGGTCGACGGTCACGTACGGGTCGGTACACAGCACCGTGTCAGCCTTGAACGCCAGGATCCGCTTGAGCTTGTAGGACAGGCTCGACCTGATGTCGTCTGACCCCGCCTTGAACGCCATGCCGAGGATCCCGACGGTCATCGACGCCAGGTCGAACCGCTGCTCAAGCCGGTGCACCACGTACAGCGGCAGGCCCTCGTTGACGGCCATAGCCGCGTGGCCGAGCGGGAAATTGTTGTGGTTGAAGGCCGCGAGCTGCATCGTGTCCTTGAACAGGCAAGGCCCGGCGGCGAAGCCAGCGGCGGGCATGTCCGCGGCCCGCGGGTAGTCCTCGGCGAGCCCGCGCCTGATCCGGTCGAAATCCAGGCCCTGCTCGTTGGCCATCATGTAGAGCTGGTTGGCGGTGGCGAACTTGATGTAGCGCCAGACGTTGGTGAACAGTTTGGCCAGCTCCGCCTCTTCCGGCGTCATCACCACGATCTTGCCGGTCAGCCTGCCGAACAGCGCGGACGCCCGCTTCCCCCCCGCGGGCGTGCGGGCGGAGACGATCTGCGGCAGCTCGAACAGCTCGGTCATCGCCTTGCCTTCGGCGATCCGCTCCGGGCAGAAGGCGACCTCTATCTGCCGCCCCAGCTTGGCCATCATCTTCTCCACCAGCGCCGTCACGCCGGGGAAGACGGTGCTGCGCAGGACGAGCAGCTGTCCGTCCCTGAGGAATTCCGAGCAGCCGCCGAGCGCCTTGGTGATGGCGATCTGCTTGGGGTTCAGGTGCTCGTCGACGGGCGTGCCGATGACCACGATCACGTGCTCCGCCGTGGCCACGATCGCGGGATCGGCCGACGCCACCAGGCGGCCGGCTCCGAGCACCCGGCTCAGCACCTCACCCGCGCCCGGTTCGGCGAACGGCATCCGGCCCGAGTTAACCGTGTCGACCGCTGCCTCGCTCACGTCATAGATACCGACCCGGGCACCCCGGTCGGCGAACGCCAGCGCGAGTGGCAGGCCAACGTGCCCGCACCCCCCGATGACAACCACATCCCGGCTGTCCTGATCAGGCATATTGGTCACCGTGTATTCCTCCGGCTGATATTGCAGGCCTCTGGGGCTCCGGGAGGCATCATGAAAAGCCCCGTCACGTGTCTGGCGCTTCACCTTACCGCCGCAGCAGCCTGGCTACCGGCCTCGTTATCCCGTTGTCGCGCAAAACCGTTTCCTGCTCGAGATGGCGTAACGGCAGATTTCCGACACTGGCACGCGGCATGCCCGGCTCCGGAGCGGCCCACGCCACGTACGGTAAGCTCACGGCGCGCAAGCCTGGCGGTGTCCGGTGTCCGGACCGCCCTTCGTGAGGAATGCAGCATGCCTGGTCAGGAGCACCCGGCGGCCCGCGGGCGGGTCGCGGGTTCGTTCGTGCCTGGCGGCCCGCAATCCGCCGGCCCGGCGAACGAGGCTCAGGGCGGGGCGAGCGCCCCGCCGTCCCGCTCGCTGGCGTCAAGGACGAACCGCCCGGCGGTGCCCGCCCTGATCGCCATGCTCGCCGCGGTCGCCTTCACCCTGGCTCGCTGGCAGACCTGGGCGCACGGCCACATCAGCCGGTTCATCCTGGTCGGCCGGCACTTCGCTACGCCGTCCCAGTTGCCGCACGGCATGCCGGTGGCCAAGACGTACGGCTACGACGGGCAGTTCTTCTACCGGTTGGCGCTGAACCCGCTGAACTTCCACCACACCGCGTACGGCATCACCATGGACCGGCCCTACCGGTACATGCGGATCGGCTACCCCGCGCTCACCTGGCTGATCTCGGCCGGGCAGCACGCCCTGGTCCCGGTCATGCTGGTCGTGATCAACATCGCCGCCATCGGGGCGCTGGGTTACCTGGGCGCCATGTTCGCCGCCGAGGGCGGGCGGCACGCCCTGGCCGGGCTGCTGATCCCCGGGTACTTCGGGCTCCTCACCAGCCTGTCCAGGGACACCGCGGAGCCGCTCGCCGCCGTCTGCCTGCTGGCCGGGCTGCTCGCGGTGCGGAGCCGCCGACCGGTGCTGGCCGCTGCGCTGCTTGCCTACGGGGCGCTGACCAGGGAGACGGTCATGGTGGCCGTGGCGGCTATCGCCATCATGCGGGTGACCGGCATGCTCCGCCGCCGGGCACGGCCCGGACGCGAGGACCTGACCTGGCTGGTGCCGGCGCTGGCCTTCGCGGCCTGGCAGGTCGTGGTGAAGGCCGCGACCGGGAGCGTCCCGCTGCTCGCCGACGGCGGGCGGAACGCCGGCGCGCCGTTCATCGCCCCGCTCGAGGCGTTCCGGCACAACTTCGCCCACATCCACCTGCACCAGTTCGAGCAGTACGACCTGTGGTTCCTGGAACTGGCCATCCTTGTCTGTTTCTCGGTCGCGGCGCTGCTCTGCCTGCGCGCGACGAGCGCGCCGGGGCACGAGCGGCTGGCGTTCATCCTCTACCTGGTGGAGATCTGCGTCGTCACGCCGAGCACCTGGAACAGCCTGGACTCCGACATGCGCTCGTTCATCGAGGTGTACCTGCTGGCCGTGATCATCCTGCTGGGCACCCCCCGGCGAACCCTCGGGGCCTGGCTACTGCCCGAGATGGCCGCGCTGACCGTGCCCGCCCTGGTGGCGATCACGCAGCGCAGGCTGACCGGTTCGTGACGGTCCGCGCTCTGCTGGTGCCACTTCGTGGCCGAGGGGCTCGATAATGCGACTGGTGAGCTGCCCGCCGCCCCACTCGGCGGCCAGCGGGATCCGGGCAGCCCCCGTCATCATTGCCCGGCGACGTCCACTGACCCGGCCGCATCGTTTACCGCTATGGCATTCCCCGGGCTCCGTAGACTGGCGGGGTGATTAATGGCCGCCGGATCGGCGTCGTGCTGCCCGCCTACAACGCAGCGGCGACGCTATCACGCACAGTAATCGAACTTGACCCGGACGTCATCGACGAGATCGTGCTCGTCGATGACGCCAGTACCGACCAGACCGTCACCATGGCCCGGAAGCTTGGCCTGGAGCCGATCCGCCACGAACTCAACCTCGGCTACGGGGGAAACCAGAAGACCTGCTACGACCGGGTGCTCGAGCTCGGCGTGGACATCATCGTCATGGTGCACCCTGACTATCAGTACTCACCGCTGCTCGTCCCGGCCATGGCTTCGATGATCGCCTACGGGGAGTACGACCTCGTCCTCGGCTCGCGTATCCTCGCCCAGAACTCGGTCGCCCGCGGCATGCCCCGTTATAAGTACGTGGCTAACCGGTTCCTCACCTTCGTCGAGAACATCTTCTTGCGGCAGAAACTGTCCGAATACCACACCGGCCTGCGCGCGTTCAGCAGCGCGTTGCTCGCCGGCTTGCCGTTCGAGCGCAACTCCGACGATTTCGTCTTCGACAACCAGATCATCGCCCAGGCCGTTTCCGCTGGTGCCAGGATCGGCGAGGTGTCCTGCCCGACTCGCTATGAGACCGAGTCATCGTCGATCAACCTGCGCCGGAGCATCCGGTACGGCTTCGGCGTGCTCCGCACCTGCGGACAGTACAGGCTGCACAAGCACGGGGTTCGCCGTTACCCCTATCTCGATTTCGAGCCCAGCGCGGTGCGTGCCGGGCTCGAGTCGGCCGCCACCGCGGCCAAATCGGCGGCCGAGGCCAGAGGGTCGACTCGTACCGACGGTTAGCACGAAGGAGACGGCGGATGTCGAAGTCGCCTGACGCGGATCCCCCGCTTCGCCAGGAGGCGCGTCCGGCCAGGCCTGAAGCGGCACCAAGGAGGCATCGCATGACCATCGCAAGCGTTGCGCTGCTGCTGTTCGCTGTCGTCACGGCGGCGACCGGACAGGTGATGCTCAAGCACGGCATGCAGATCGCAACGACCCGCGTGGCTCATGACGGCGGATCGCTGGCGCTGCGGGCGGCCACCTCACCGTGGGTGCTGCTCGGGCTGGTAGTTTTCGGCGTCTCCGCGATAGCCTGGCTGACCGCGCTGTCGCGGGTACCACTCAGCGTGGCCTACCCGTTCAATGCCCTCGGCTATCTCGTCATCCTGACTGCGAGCATCGTCGTATTGCATGAGCGTGCGAACGTGATGACCTGGGTGGGCTCGCTCCTAGTCGTGTCGGGGCTGCTCATCGTGGTCCTGACCAAGCCATAGCAGCGATAGGCTTCCGGACCGTGAAAGCCCTCGTTCTGGCCGGAGGATCAGGGACCCGGCTCCGGCCGATCACCCACACCTCGGCCAAGCAACTGGTCCCCGTGGCGAACAAGCCGGTGCTGTTCTATGGCCTGGAGGCGATCCGCGACGCCGGAATCACCGAGGTGGGGATCGTGGTCGGCGACACGGAGTCGGCCATCCGTTCGGCGGTCGGTTCGGGTCACGCGTTCGGACTGGAAGTGACCTACATCCGGCAGTCAGCCCCCCTAGGGCTGGCGCATGCGGTCCTGATGGCCAGGGAGTTCCTCGGCGAGGACGACTTCGTGATGTACCTCGGCGACAACTTCATCGTGGGCGGCATCACAGCATTGGTGGAGGAGTTCCTGACATCCAGGCCGGACGCCCACATCATGCTGACGCCGGTGGCCGACCCGCGGCAGTTCGGGGTCGCGGAACTCGACGGCACGGGCCAGCTCATCGGCTTGGAGGAGAAGCCGCAGCAGCCGAAGAGCGATCTGGCGCTGGTCGGGGTGTACCTGTTCACGCCCGCGGTACACGAGGCGGTCGCGGGGCTGATGCCGTCGAGGCGCGGAGAGCTGGAGATCACCGAGGCTATCCAGTGGCTTGTGACCAACGGCCGCAAGGTCACCTCCACGATCATCTCGGGATACTGGAAGGACACCGGCAACGTCACGGACATGCTCGAAGTCAACCGGACACTGCTGGAGAACGTCGAGCCGGCCGTGGACGGCGTGGTGGACGCGGCGAGCGAGTTGATCGGCCGGGTGGTCGTCGACGCCGGAGCCAGGGTCAGCGGGTCACGGATCATGGGACCGGTCATCATTGGCGCCGGCACCGAGGTGACAGACTCTTACGTCGGCCCGTTCACCTCAGTCGGCCCCGACTGCGTGATCGCCGATAGCGAGATCGAGTACTCCATCGTCCTGGCCGGCGCGTCGATCCGCGGGGTCCGCCGCATCGAGGCGTCCCTCATCGGGCACCATGTCGAGGTCGTCCCCGCCTCCGGCGTGTCCAAGGCGCACCGGCTGGTGCTCGGGGATCACAGCAAGGTACAGATCAGCTCGTAAGCGCGGAGGCTACGTGAGGATCCTGGTGACAGGCGGGGCCGGATTCATCGGCTCGCACTATGTGCGCACCATGCTGTCGGGCGGTTACCCCGGCTATGAGGATGCCGCGGTAACCGTCCTGGACAATCTGACCTATGCGGGAAACCTCGCCAACCTGACCCCGGTATCCGCCAGCCCACGCCTGCACTTCGTGCAGGGTGACATCGCCGACCCCGCGCTCGTGCGCTCGCTGGTGCCCGGGCACGACGCTGTGATCAACTTCGCGGCCGAGACTCACGTAGACCGTTCGATCAGCGGCGCCGCGCCGTTTGTCGCTACCAACGTGGCCGGAGTGCAAATGCTCCTGCAGGCGTGTCTCGACGCCGGGGTCGGGCCGGTGGTGCAGGTTTCCACCGACGAGGTGTACGGGAGCGTGGCGTCGGGTTCGTGGACGGAGCAGGCGCCGTTGCAGCCGAACTCGCCGTACTCGGCGGCGAAGGCCGGCGGCGACCTTATGGCCGGGGCCTACGCGCGAACCCACGGGCTTGATGTGCGGATCACCCGCTGCTGCAACAACTACGGCCCCTACCAGTATCCAGAGAAGGTCATCCCGCTGTTCGTGACCAACCTGCTCGACGGGCAGCAGGTCCCGCTGTATGGCGACGGCGGCAATGTCCGCGGCTGGATCCACGTTGATGACCACTGCCGTGGGATCCAGCTGGTGCTGGAGCGCGGCCGGGCCGGGGAGAGGTATCACATCGACGGCGACGCTGAGCTGACCAACCTGGAGCTGACGGCCGCGCTGCTCGAGTGCTGCGGCGCGGGATGGGACATGGTCACGCGGGTACCTGACCGCAAGGGGCACGACCGGCGCTACTCCCTCGATGACAGCACGTTGCGGGCGATGGGGTACGCCCCGCGCGTCCCGTTCCGCCAGGGCCTGGAGACAACGGTGCGCTGGTATGCCGACAATCGGGCCTGGTGGGAACCGCTCAAGCGGCAAAGCGCGGCACCTGCTCCGGCCGGATCCGGGCGGATGTCATGACCCGGTGGCTGGTCACCGGGGCTGGCGGCATGCTCGGCACCGACATGGTCGCCGCCTTGACCTCCTGTGGCGCGCCTGTGACCGGGCTGGACCGGGCTGGCCTGGACGTGACCGACGCCGCCGCGGTCACCGACGCCATCGCCGACGGCCACCCTGATGTGGTCGTCAACTGCGCGGCCTGGACCGCGGTCGACGATGCCGAGGCGTCCGAGGAACACGCGCTGGCCGTCAACGCCGGCGGCGCGGCGAACCTGGCGACGGCCTGTGCGGGACTCGGCGCACGCCTGGTGCAGGTCTCGACCGACTATGTCTTCGCAGGAGATGCCGGCCGACCCTATTCCGAGAACGATATTCCGGCGCCGCGCACCGCCTACGGGCGCACCAAGCTAGCCGGCGAGCGTGCCGTGCTCGACCGCCTGCCCGGGTCGGGCTTTGTCGTCAGGACGGCGTGGCTGTACGGGGCGCACGGGCCGAGCTTTGTCCGTACGATGATCAGGCTCGAGGACCAGCGGCCGACGGTCGACGTGGTGGACGACCAGCACGGCCAGCCCACCTGGACCGCAGACGTGGCCAGGCAGATCATCGCGCTGGTCCATTCCGCGGCTGCGCCGGGCATCTACCACGCCACGAGCAGCGGGCAGACAACCTGGTTCGAGCTGGCACGCGAGATCTTCGGCCTGCTCGGCGCCGATCCGGCCAGGGTGCGGCCGATACCGAGCAGCGCGCTCTCCCGGGCGGCGCCGAGGCCCGCCTACAGCGTGCTAGGTCACAGCGCCTGGGCAGGACCTCGCGTTCCGCCAATCGTCCAGTGGCGGACGGCTCTGCGCCGCGCCTTTCCCGAACTCGTCGCGGCGCAGCGAACCTCCGCGCCGACCAGATAACCGGCCGGATACCGGGTTCCGCGCGTCTGCCGCCCGGCGCAGGCTACTCAGGTAGGCCTCACAGTCAGCGTAAACAGGCAGCAGCCCCGCCTGGCGCGCCTCTTCGAGAGTCGGAGCCGCGGCGTCCTTCGGGGAGAGCACAGGTTGGGTATCCGCCGGCCACTCGATGCCGATGTCCGGATCAAGGGGGTGCACGCCGTGCTCCCGTCCCGGCGAGTACGGGGTCGAGCATAGGTAGATGACCGTCGCCTCATCGCTGACGGCGGTGAAGGCATGCCCCAGTCCTTCGGCGAGGAACACGGCGCGCCGACTCGTGTCATCCAGGCGCACAGCCTCCCAGCGCCCGTAAGTGGGCGAGCCGACCCTGACATCGACGATCACGTCGAGCACCGCGCCGCTGACGCACGTGACGTACTTCGCCTGTCCGGGGGGAACGCTGGCGAAGTGGACACCCCGGACGACTCCCTGGCGGGACATGGAGCAGTTGGCTTGCGCGATCTCCGGCCGGTACCCGAGCGACTCGGATAGCTCCCCGGCCTGGAACCACTCCAGGAAGTAACCCCTTTCATCCCGGTGAAGGGCTGGCGTGAACGTCCAGGCACCGCCGATGCTGGTCGGCTCCATGTGTCACTCCCTCACTTCGGCGGCCCTCTATCGCTGGACAATATCGTGGATGCCGGGCGCCCGTGGCGACGCGTCGAGGCAACGGGGAAGCCGGGCCACGGCTATGCTTCACTTCTGCTGCGAGGGAACCCTAGGAGGACAGTCTGTTGCCGAACGCGAAGTCAGTGGCAATCCGCCCCGAGGGCAGGCGAAATAAAGGCCGTTCGCGTAGGGAGAGCAACAACACCCTGGCGTATTCGCGCACCAATGCGGGCGCTACCGTCCAATGCGCCTGGTGCGATCGCCGGTTCGACAGCACCGACGAGTATCTTACCGGCCGGGTGCGGTGCGCCCGCTGCGGTGTGGCGACGACGTCGCCTTGGCCAAGCGATGAGCAGCTGAGCGCGGCCTACGCTGACTGGTACCGTCCAGAATCGGGTCGGTTCTCCGGTCTTGGGGACAAGGTGCTTCGCCGCACGCGCTCAGCGCTTGCCGATCGTCTGCACCGGATTCTGCCGCCTGGCCCGGTGCTCGATGTAGGGGCCGGCGACGGCACCCTCGTCGGGGCCTTCGTGCGCCGCGGCCGTGAAGCCGTCGGCCTCGAGCCGTACGCATCCGGACCGCACATCCGCAACGCCGAGATCGAAGAGGTGGACGGGAACTGGTCGGCGATCATCTTCTGGCATTCGCTTGAGCACCTCCGCCAGCCTGCCCGGGCTCTGGGTCATGCGGCAACGCTCCTCTCCCCCGGCGGGAGACTTGTCATCGCCGTGCCCAATGCGACAAGCCTTCAAGCCCGTGTCTTCGGCGATCGCTGGCTTGCCCTCGACTTGCCTCGCCATCTCGTCCACCTGAGCCCTCCGGCGTTGTTGTCCAAGGTCGAGGCCCTAGGGTTGCGGGTCGAGCGAGTTAGCTACCTGCGGGGCGGGCAGGTCGTCTTCGGATGGGTCCACGGCTTTGTCGGCAAGCTTCCCGGGCACCCGGACCTGTACGACGCCATCCGTCGCAGCGAGGCGCGTCAGGCCACCCACAGTCCGGTCCTTCGCCTGTACGCTCTTGCCGCCGCCGTAGCTGCCCTTCCGTTCGCCTTGGCGGCAACCGCGGTTGAGGTGGCGGCGCGGTCGGGCGGCACCATTTACATACAGGCGCGGCGGGAACCGGCACCGGAAAAGAGCCCGGTGATTTGACCAGCGTCGCCCTGGCCGCTGGCTACACGCAGTCGTGAGTGCAGGGAATCTCGCCGGGCAGGATTTCCGGGGTACTGCCCAGGTCGTCGAGGAGGTTGTGATCCCAGACCATGATGGTGAATGTCTTGTAGTGGTAGACATGCGCGGGCGGACCCGCGTGCAGGGCCGCGATGGCCGGGCGGGGGATCATGGAACTCCGGCGGGGGCTCCCGTCACGGTTCGGGGTGGTGTCGGCGGTGTTAGTCACGATGAAGTTGGCGTAGTTGTGCCGCGGGTCAAACCAGTCCGCCTTGGACTCGAAACGGCGTGGGACATCGCGATTGAATTGCCACGACACCGTCCTGATCGCGACACGGCCCCCGCTGTCCAACGTTATGAAATTTGCCTCGATGTAAGTACCGAGCCCCGTGGTGAGGTGGTGGGCCTCCAGCCAGGGAACGATCGCCTGTTCGCTGTCCGCCACCGGGGGCTGGGCGGCGCCGTAGCCAAGCGCGGCTACGTAGCAGGCCAGCACACAAGCTGAGGCGCATGCCAGCACCGGCTTCAGCCGCCGCGGCACCCGGGCCAGCCTTCCAGGGACCATGCGCCCCGCCAGGACTGCCCCGAAGGGCAGCACGGCCAGGATCTCCCGGGCGTCGAACACCCCGACGGGGACGACGCTGAGCACATAGGCCAGCACGTTGACGGCGATCGCCGTGGCCAGGACGGGGGAGATGAGGTCGCTGGGGTCGAAGAAGTACCGGAACGCGCGGAAGAAGCCCCACACCGCCAGGCCCACGCCAACCAGGTGCACCGCGGCGAGGGCGACCCCG
>WNGR01018214.1_pt1 | contig 19215 bp, 21 predicted proteins | sample 5407581 | NCBI WGS metagenome assembly WNGR01 (sample SAMN13153383, study PRJNA577476) | soil metagenome | isolation source: 80 cm soil or saprolite under Garry oak tree replicate 2 | place: USA:California | collected 2016-06-15 | reverse complement strand
GGTCGTGAAGTCGGGCGTCGTGCGCGTGATGGAGTTGCAGGAGATGGGCTGGACCTACGTCAAGCCGTAAGCCGGACAGACCGGCCATTCATTTCCCGAAAGGATGGGTGGTCCCTGCCCGCTGAGCGGCCAGGACGTCGGCTCCCCCGTCGGATCGCCGTGACCAAGGAACTTCGCCAAAGTAGGGCTAACAAGCAGATATCTCAGGAGCCGAACATCAGCGAACACACAACCGACAATCACCTTCCCGCACATTATGAGAAGGCTTAAAGCGCGCATTGCACATGACCTGCCAGAATATTTGATGCTGTTGTCGAAACATTGAATAGCGAAATCTGCTCATCACACGCGCCCCCAACTGCGCGTCCTTTCTTTAGCTCAATGGATGTGGGAGAATTCCTCGAGTACAACGTGCTCGTGCACCGGTGAGGAGCCATGTCAGGATCGGCCCAAACCAACCTCACTTTTCCACCGGGCTCACGTATTCAGGTTAAGCTTGCAGCTGGCCTGCGCTTGGCTGGAAAGACTGGCACTGTAACTGGTGTTGGATACTATCCTCAGAGTCTCCGTGTGATTCTGGACGGATCGAAGGCACCAATCACTCTGCATGTCGACTATGTGGCGGCGATTGATAGTTGAATCGAGCATTCGCGTCGGATTGAGTACCTGAAACGGCTGTCAAGATCGATGGAGGACACTCAGGCGATCGCGACTTGCGTCACCCTCTGTGTTTCGTTCTGCGGCTCGACGACGACGGGTGCCTCGTTCTCCGGCCGCACGTAGCCGCGGTCGGCCGAGAGCAAGCCTTCGGCGTCGATGTTGACGAACACGCCGGCCCGGAGGTGACGGCGAGATTTCACGAGCGACTTCTCTGTCTTGAGTTGACTTCTCTGTCTTGAGTTTCTGAGCGCCAGCTATTTGTTGGGGCCCTCAAGTAAGCCGTGATGACCGAGGTGTCGATGTGATCAGGGACTTGAGCTTGTTCGCAACGCGGATGGCGAATCCGAACGTTAACGGATTCTTCAACCGGCAGAAGGCGACCTTCTTCACGTAATCTTCGACATGCCATTTGGCGCGCGTACCGGCGGGGAACAAGATCACGTCCCCAACGCCATAACGCTTCGGCGGTACGACATCGCTCTCAAGCACGATTGATCCTTCGAGGATCACAATGGTCTCGTCGAAATCGTAGTACCAGGTGAACTTGCCTTGGGTGCAGGACCAGATCAGGGTCCAGGTAGTCCTGCATGCGCTGGTCGACAGAAGGCGCGAGCGAGCTTCCGGCTTTCCTTCAATGATCCACGATGGCTCGATCGGCGAGGGCTTGAGATCATCCACCTTGCAATGTCCCGCTTCAGTAAGCGCAAGCATTTGGGCCTCGGGCTGGTTATCGATTCGCACGGCTTCAAAAACATCCCGCTGGCGCTCGTTACCGAGTTTTCCGGGACCTGCATAATCAGGTTTCCGGCAAAGCGTGTGAAGAGGCCACTTTGCCGCAAGCCGCCGTTCGGCGGCTCCTATTACGGGTTACCTCGTGTCACGGGTTAAAACAGGCCGGTGTCCGCGGCAGATACGTCTTAGCTAGGACAAGGCTTCCACCAACCCGATCGAGCGCCTCAACGGCGAGATCAAGCGGCGGACCGAGGTGGTCGGCATCTTCCCGAACGAACACGCCATCGTTCGCCTCATCGGAGCGATCCTGCTCGAGCAGAACGACGAATGGGTCGTCCGGCGCGCCCATTACATGACGCTGGAAACCATCGCGCCGTTGAGCGATGATCTAACCGTCAGCCTTACGGCTATCGCCAGCTGATCTGCCGGCCCCGGCCGGTGCACGCGGTGACCCGCCGACAGTTACATCACGCCAGGGGACACGATCTCGCGTGTCATCGCGTTTGCAGTTGGTTGTGGCTGCGTCTGGTCATTCAAGCTGGAGGTGCACTGTTGGAAGTGCTCAAGGACCGCGGCATTGGCCAGGCGCTCCCAATACTCTGCCTCAGCGAGCAACTTCCAGCTTCTGCCAGGATGACATGCCGCGCTCTGTCGGCACAGCGACGCCATCGCGCGCAAGCGGCGTATAGTCTCCATTCCATCCTCCCCGTCGTTTCCCCGCCTTGTTCTTGTTTTTGCATCGAAGTCATTATGATTACGATGGACATGATTACGATGGACCGTGAGGGGTGCTCCTTTTTAGTAGTCGTTCCATCGGTTTCCCGCGATAAAGTGTCTCGGCTCGCCAGGTTCACATCCCCAGCCCCGGGCCCGGAGAGCGGTCCTGCCAAGCGCCCCGCTAGCCCGCTAGGCGGGTCGCTTGTGCGGGCTAGCTGGAGCCAAAGGTGATGCGTCGCTCCCCCTCGATCGTGCCGCATGGCGCCGACTGCGACACCTATGTGGTGCTAAACGATTTTGGCAGTTTCGGGCGCGCTTGGTGCGAAGCAGACGAGCAAGGTGCTGACCGGACGACGCTGTTCCGCCGTCTCATGGAAGGCCAGTATAGTCACCCCGTCCGCATTGTCGCCTTCAACACCGCCGAGGGCTGGTCGCGCGACGTCACCATTGATATTGCCGACGAGCTGCGCAGGCGCTTTTCTGAATACGATGAGGTGCCGCGCTCTGTGCAGGAATTCTTGGAAGTCGCTGTTCGGCGCTGAGCTGTTCGCCTAAAAGGGCCTTGGACCATGGCCGGGGAAGAGTGCTTCTTCCTTCGTCCAGGCAAACGGAGAGTTTATCTGATCCCGTCACGGATCATGTACCCCGCGCCGCGGATCGTGTGCAGCAGCGGCCGCTCGAAACCCTTGTCGATCTTGGAGCGCAGCCGCGAAATGTGCACGTCGATCACATTGGTCTGCGGATCGAAATGATAGTCCCAGACGTTCTCCAGCAGCATGGTACGCGTCACCACCTGGCCGGCATGCTTCATCAAATATTCGAGCAGGCGGAATTCGCGCGGCTGGAGCGTCAGTTCGTCCTTGCCGCGGGCGACGCGATGGGAGAGCCGGTCGAGCTCGAGATCGCCCACCCGGTAGAGCGTGTCCTCGGCCGGACCGCCGCGGCGGCGCGACAGCACCTCGACGCGGGCCAGCAGTTCGGCGAAGGAATACGGCTTTGGCAGATAGTCGTCGCCGCCGGCACGCAGGCCCTTGATGCGGTCGTCGACCTGCCCGAGCGCTGAGAGAATCAGCACCGGCGTCGATTCGCCCTTGTCGCGCAGCGCGCCGATCAGCGACAGGCCGTCGCGCTTGGGCAGCATGCGGTCGACCACCAGCACGTCGTAATCGCCGTTCTCGGCCATGGCGAGGCCTTCCTCGCCGTCGGCGGCGTGGTCGGCAATGTGTCCGACTTCGCGAAACGCCTTCACGAGATAGTCGGCGGATTCGCGGTCGTCTTCAATAATGAGGAGGCGCATCGTGCGTTCGGCGGCGGTCAAGGAGGTCAACCTTCTCTAAACATGGCGCGAGCGGCAATCGCATGCAAGCCGAGTGAGGGACTCTGGCATCGAGAAAAAGGCGGGCGGTGAAGCTGGGGGGACTTCACCGCCCTAGGCCTTCCGACGGAGGGGGGCGTAATTCCACCGGAAGGTAGACTGGGGAAGCGAACGTTACGCTGCTCCCCCGAAGGGCGCCGGCGGCGGGGGCGACTGATGCCGGCGACACCCTTCATTTCGTAGCCTCCTGAGGCTTAGCCCTTGGCGAGGGGCACTGCGACGAAGCGCGACTGGCCGCCGCTCTTCACCCGCATCAGGACGCTGTTCTTGTTGTCGGTCCGCGCCGTGTTGATGGCGTCGCGGACATCGCCGGCGGTGCTCACGCTCTTGCCGCCGACTTCGAGAATCACGTCGCCTTCCTTGAAGCCGCGTTCGGCCGCGGCGCTCTTCGGATCGACTTCGGTGACCACGACGCCGTCCTTGCCGGCGCCGGCCACGGAATTGGCGGGCGCAACGGTCATGCCCAGCTTCGGCACGTCGGTGCCCTTGCTCGCGCCCTTGCCGCTGTCGTTATCGGTGTCAGCCTTGGCCTCGACCGTGTTCGGCAGCTGGCCGAGGGTGAGGTTCACGACCTTGTCCTGGCCCTTGTGCAGCACGTTGAGCTTCACCGTCGCGCCGGGCGCCAAGCCGCCAATGGTGCGGGCGAGCTCACGGGCGTCCTTGACGGATTCGCCGTTGACCGACGTGATCACGTCGCCGGACTCGATGCCGGCCTTGGCCGCCGGACCATTCGCCTGCGGCTCCGCCACCAGCGCGCCTTCGGCCTTCTTCATGCCGAGGCTGTCGGCGATGTCAGATGTCACCGGTTGGATTTGCACGCCGATCCAGCCGCGGCTGACCGAGCCCTTGTCCTTGAGCTGGGCAACGACCGTCTTCACGGTGGAGGCCGGGATCGAGAACGCGATGCCGACGCTGCCGCCAGAGGGCGAGTAGATCGCGGTGTTGACACCCATCACTTCACCATTGGTGTCGAAAGCGGGACCGCCGGAATTGCCCTTGTTCACGGGCGCGTCGATCTGGATGAAATCGTCATAGGGACCGTTGCCGATATCGCGGCCGCTCGCCGAGACAATGCCGGCGGTCACGGTGCCGCCGAGGCCGAAGGGATTGCCAACCGCGAGCACCCAGTCGCCGATCCGCGGCTTGCCGTCGGCAAGCTTGGCGAACGAGAAGTTCGAGCCGCCCTCGACCTTGATCAGAGCGAGGTCGGTGCGCTGGTCGGTGCCGATCACCTTGGCGCTGTAGGTCTTGCCGTCGTCGGTCGTGACCTCGACCTTGTCGGCGCCATCGACCACGTGGTTGTTGGTCACGGCAAAGCCGTCGGCCGAGATGAAGAAGCCGGAGCCCTGGCCCTGCACGACGCGGCCACGACCACCCTTCTGGCCCGGGAATCCATCCGGCCCACCGAAGCGGCGGAAGAAGCGCTCCATCGGCGAGCCCGGCTGGAACGGCGAAGAGGAATCATCGCCGTCATCGTTGCTCGCGGTCTTTTCCTTGATGTTGACCTTCACCGAGATCACCGAGGGCTTCACGCGCTCTACGATATCGGCGAAACCGATCGGACGCTCGACCTTGCGGACCTCATTGTTGACCTGCGCCTGCGCCGGGCTGGAGAACAGGTCGGCAGGCGAGGTTGACGGGCTGAAGCCGTGAACGGCAATACCGAAGCCGGCGACGACCGAAGCCATCAGCGCGATCTTGCGGGCCGAGAAAACCGACCGGCGGGGCTGCCGGTAGGACGGAAGGTTCGTGAGATCGGGACGGTCGGTCATGCGGAGGTCTCCAAGGCCTTGAAATCCATTTGGTGCCGGGGGGCGACACCTTGCGGTCCTGAAGATGGGGGCTTCCGCCTTACCGCGCGCTGGCTGCAGGGTTAAACTTTTGTAATGAAGGGGCGGCCCCCATGTGGCAGTTCATCGCAGGCCGAAAGTCATGGTCTGACAGGAACTTAATCAGGTTCCAGTGACGGACCCCAAAGCGCCCCTTCACGACCCTTTAGCTAGCCCTGACGCTGACGATGAATTCGTCGACTTCGCGCTTCAGGGTTTCGGCCTGCTGCGACAGGTCGACGGCGGAATCGCGGGCCTCAGCCGCCATGCGGCCGGTCTTTGCCGAGGTGGAGGTGATCTGGACGATGTGATTGGAAACGTCGAGCGTGCCGCGCGCGGCGTCCTGCACGCTGCGCGTGATGTCCTGCGTGGCATTGCGCTGCTGGGCGGTGTCGACCTCGATGCCGGACATGATCGACGAGATCTCCGACAACGTCCTTGAGATGCCGTCGATCGCGCCGCGCGTCTCCGCGGTGATGCCCTGGATGCTGGCGACATGCGAGGTGATCTCCTCGGTCGCCCTGCTGGTCTGGTGCGCGAGGCTCTTCACCTCGGAGGCGACTACCGCAAAGCCCTTGCCTGCATCTCCTGCGCGGGCCGCCTCGATGGTGGCGTTGAGCGCCAGCAAATTGGTCTGCGATGCGATCGCCTGCACGAGCTGCACGACCTCGCCGATCTTGTCGGCGGCATCCGACAGCGTGTGGATGGTGTCGCGGCTCTTCTCGGCTTGCGTCGCTGCACCCTCGGCGCGCTGGGTCGCATCCGTGACGCGGCGGCTGATCGTTCCAATCGAATTCGTCATCTCTTCTGCGGAGCCCGCGACCGTCTGGACGCTGGCGCTCGCCTGGCTCGCCGCGCTCGCGACCGCATTGGCTTTGGTGCTGGTGTCGTTGGCCGTCTGCGCCAACGTCTCGGCGTTGCGCTTCAGATGCACGGCCGAGGACGCCACGCTGTCGACGACGCCGGCGACGAGCTCGTTGAAGCGCGTGATCCGGGCATCGAGATATTTTGACCGCTCGGCCTGGTGCTGCGCTTCGTGCAACTGCCGTTCGGTGAGATGGCGACGCTCGATCCCATTGGTCTTGAACACCTCCAGCGCGCCGGCGAGCAGGCCGATCTCGTTGGTGCCGCCGAGGCCCGGAACTTGTGTCTCGAACTTCTGGTCAGCGACCTCGCGCATGGCATGCACGATCGCCGCAAGCGGACTGAGGATGCCGTTGCGTACGGCAAACCAGGTCGTGAGGCAAATCGCTACTGCGATGACCGCGATGACGCTGCAGGCGGCCAGGAAGTAGGAGAACGCGGTTTGCGCCTGCTGATAGATCTGCATCGCGTGGTCGCGCGCGGGGCCGCTCAGCGCGGCGAAGTCGGACGACAAGGTCGTGATCTCGTTGTTGAGATAGAGCACCGCGACGAACCCGGTGCCGCCACCGATGCCCAGCAGGAACAATAATGCAGCGACGACGGCGCCAACGAGGAAGCGGATCGTCAGATTGCTGTTCGTGAACATCGCAAGGCACTCAGAGTCTGGAATCGAAGCTCGCGCCAAGCTTCCAGACAAAGGTCAACAGAGCATGAAATACACAGCGCCAGGCAGCCTACGTATCATTACGTAGCTAGCGCGATGTCGCGTCGTCGGACACCAATGCGGCGAGCCGCGCTTCTGCACCACTCCGCGAGCGACGACGGAGTTGCAGCCACAGTGCCAGGCCGCCGCCGGCCAGCATCAGCGGCGCAAGCAGCCACAACAACAAGGTTTGACGTTCGAAGCGTGGCTTCAGCAGCACGAACTCGCCGTAGCGTGCGACCAGGAAGTCGAGCACCTGCGAGTTGTTGTCGCCGGCCGCGATCCGCTCGCGCACCAGAAGCCGCAGATCGCGCGCGAGCGGCGCATCGGAATCGTCGATCGACTGGTTTTGGCAGACCATGCAGCGCAGCTCGCGCGACAAGTCGCGCGCGCGCGCCTCCTTCGCAGGGTCCGACATGATCTCGTCGGGCTGGACGGCATATGCCGCCGGCGAGGCCAGCAACATGAGCGCGACGATCGCGGCCATCATCCGGCGCATCAAAATCACTCCGCTGGTTGCAGGCGCTGCTTGGCCCGCGCCGGCTTCGGCGCGCCGACCCGCAAGCGTCGGTCCGAGAGCGACAGCATGCCTCCGAACGCCATCAGCACCGGTCCCCACCAGATCAGGAGCACCAGCGGCTTGTGATAGATGCGCACCGCGATAGCACCGTCGGCGGCGACGTCACCGAGCGAAATGTAGAGCTGGCTTGCGCCACGCGTCAGCAGCGCAGCCTCCGTGGTCGAAGAGCCGCGGGTCGTGAAGCTGCGCTTCGACGGCGTCATGACGCTGAGAGCGTCGCCGTCCCGGCTGACGTTGAACTGGGCGATCATCTCGCGGTAGTTCGGCCCCTGGCGCTCAAGCAAGCCGTCGAGCTTCAGATCATATCCGGCGACTTGTGCGACGTCGTTCGGCCTCATGGTCGCGATATATTCGCTGTTCCAGGTGGTCTCGCAGACGATCCCGATCAGCGCGACGCCGAGACCGGCATGAGCGAACACAGCCCCCCATGCCGAGCGCGGCAGGCCGCGGGCGCGATGGAGCGACGTTGCGAGCGGCAAACGAAATAAGCCGGTTCGTTCGGCCAGATCCGTCACGGCACCGGCGATGACGAAGACTCCAAGCCCGATTGCCAATGGCGCCAGCGCACTGCCACCGCGCGTCCAGGCCCAGACAATGGCGATCACAACGAGCGCGGCAACGCCCGCTGCGAGCAGCCGCTGCGTGACGCCGAGCAGGTCGCCGCGCTTCCACGCGAGCATCGGCCCGAATGGCACCGCGAGCAGCAGCAGGACAAACAGCGGAGCGAAGCTGAGATTGTAGAAGGGCGCACCGACCGACATCTTGAAATCGGCCAGCACCTCCATCGCCAGCGGATAGAGCGTGCCGAACAGCACGACCGCGCAGGCCACGGTGAGCAGCAGGTTGTTCAGCACCAGCGCGCCCTCGCGCGAGATCGGCGCGAACAGGCCGCCCTGCTTCAACGACGTGGCGCGCGCCGCGAACAGCGACAGGCTGCCGCCGATGAACAGGCAGAGGATCAGGAGAATGAACACCCCGCGGGTCGGATCATTGGCGAAGGCGTGCACGGAGGTGATGACGCCCGACCGCACCAGGAAGGTGCCGAGCAGCGACAGCGAGAAGGTCAGGATCGACAGCAGGATGGTCCAGACCTTCAGCGCGTTGCGCTTCTCCATCACCAGCGCCGAATGCAGCAGCGCGGTGCCGGCGAGCCACGGCATCAGCGAGGCGTTCTCAACGGGATCCCAGAACCACCAGCCGCCCCAGCCGAGCTCGTAATAGGCCCAGTAGGAGCCCATCGCGATGCCGAGCGTCAGGAATATCCAGGCGACCAGCGTCCACGGCCGCACCCAGCGCGCCCAAGCCGCATCGATCCGCCCCTCGATCAGCGCCGCGATCGCGAAGGAGAACGAGATCGAGAAGCCGACATAGCCGAGATAGAGCATCGGCGGATGCACGGCGAGGCCGATATCCTGGAGCACCGGGTTGAGATCGCGTCCCTCGATCGGCGGATTGACGATGCGCAGGAACGGATTCGAGGTCATCAAAATGAAGAGATAGAACGCGCTGGCGATCCAGGCCTGGACTGCAAGCACATGCGCGCGCAGCGACAGCGGCAGATTGTTGCCGAACGCCGCGACCAGCCCGCCGAACAGCGCCAGGATCGACACCCACAGCAGCATCGAGCCTTCATGGTTTCCCCACACGCCGGTGATCTTGTAGATCAGCGGTTTCATGGAGTGGGAATTCTCGTAGACGTTGGCGACGGAGAAGTCCGAGGTCACGTGCAATGTGACGAGCGCAACGAACGATGCGCCGACGAACAGGAGCTGCGCCAGCGCGGTCGAGCGCGCGACGTTCATCAGCGCGGCATCGCGCAAGCGTGCGCCGATCGGCGGCACGACCGACTGGATCAGCGCCAGCGCGAGCGCCAGCACCAGCGCATAATGTCCGGCTTCCGCAATCACCGCACCGCTCCCTGCGAATTGCCCTGCGCGGTGGTGGCCGCAGGCTTGACGCCATCAGAAGCTTTGGCACCGTAATCGTCCTTCCAGTGCCCCTGCTTCTTCAGGGCGTCGGCGACGTCCTTGGGCATGTAGGTCTCGTCGTGCTTGGCGAGCACGGTGTCGGCCTTGAACACGCCATTGGCATCGAGCGCGCCTTCGGCCACGATGCCCTGCCCTTCGCGGAACAGATCAGGCAGGATGCCCTTGTAGGCGACGGGAAGTTTGGCACCGCCATCGGCAACTTCGAACGTCACCGCGAGATTGTCACCACGCTGAAGCGAGCCCGGCTGCACCAGGCCGCCGAGGCGAAACCGCTTGCCGGGCTGGACGTGCTTTTCGGCCACCATGGTCGGGGTCGAAAAGAACACGATGGAGTCGCGCAAGGCGTTAAGCACCAGCGCGGCCGCGAGCGCGAGCACGGCAAGCGAGCCGCCGATGATGGTCATGCGTCGCTGCTTGCGCGTCATGGCGTGTCCGTTCTCCGCTCGTCTCGTTCCAACATCGTCATCCGTCGAGCCCGAGAGTCTTGAGGCCTTCGTTGAGCTGGCGCAGCCGCCCGGCATCATTGGCAACCGCCTGGCGCGCGTCGGCCGACGCACCCATCGCCTTGTCGCGATCGCCCATCACGAGATAGGCGCGCACCAGCCGCAGCCAGCCGTCGACATCGTCGCCGTTCTGTTTCAAGCGGGTGGCCAGACGTTCGACCATGCCGCGGATCATCGTGCCGCGATCGCCCTCGTTCATATCCTTGGAAGCTGCAATCGTCTCATCCGACAGCGCGGGCATCGTGCCGCCACCGACTCGCGCCAGCGAGGACTGCACCAGAGGGCGCCACGGCGCATCCGCCGGCGCTTTCGCAAGCAGCGCGCGCCAGATATTGGCGGCATCGTCCTTGCGGCCGTCCTGCTCGGCGGCAAGCCCGAGGAAGTAGTTCGCCTTGGGATCGTCGGCGTTTAGCGCATGCGCACGCTCGAATTCAGTCTTGGCATCGGCGGTTACAACGCCACTGGCAGCGGCCGAGATCGCCTCGCCGAGATCGGACCTGCGCTCCGGGCTCTCGCCGTTATAGGTGATCGAATTGCGATAGGCCCGCACCGCATCGTCGAAGCGGCCGAGCCGTTCCAGCACCGGGGCGAGCACATTCCAGCCGCGGCCGTCGGTCGGATTCTTTTCCAGATGTTGCTCGACCTGCACAACAAGATTCTCGAGCGACCGCGCCGTGCCGGACCCGGACCCGCGCTCCCGCTGCGCCAGCGGGAAGTCGCGAAGCGCGGGCGAGCCGAGCGGAACGTAGATCGCAGCTGCGACCAGAGGCAGACCGACGAGCGCCAAGACGGCTGCCGCGCGGCGCCATTTGAGATTGGACTTCGGCTCCGACACGGGCTCGCTGCTGGCCGCGGCGAGCAGCCGACGGCTGATCTCGACGCGTGCGGCCTCGGCTTCGGGAGCTGCGATCAGTCCTCCGGCGAGATCACGCTCGATCTCAGCCAGCTGGTCCTTGTAGACGACGACCTCGCTGCCCTGACTTTCTGCGCGTCCGCCACGGCCGAGCGGCCAGAGCACGGCGAATATCGCCGCGACCGTCATCAGCGCGAACACGAACCATAGCGTCATCTGGCAAGCTTCCGGCAGCGCGCGAGCCGCGCCCATGCGTGGCTTTACACCACGGCTGGACGATGCGGCAATTGACAATTGTCAATTTGCCGCGACCGGATGCCGTCTCGAAATCGTGGAAATCCAACGACTTAGTGTATCTCGAAGTCTACACTCCGGGCGGCGTCCTCGCCGTGTCCGTTGAGGGCCCTCAGGAAGTACGTTCCCGGCTTGATCGCATCCGGCAACCTGATGCGCACCGCGCCAACGGGAACCGGCGATGCAATCGTGGCCACTTGCCTTCTCGACCAGCACCACCTTCGCCCTGACCATCAATCTCTGGTAGTTCGCCACGACTACGCGGTTCTCGATTTCAACGAAGCTGATAAGTGGTTTCATGCGCCCACAGATAGAAATTCCCCGGACTTGCACGGGGACCGTAGGGCTCACCACCGGCATCGTCAACTACAAATTGTGATCACGAAAAAATGCGCTTGGATCAGCTGGCGCGCGTCGATTTGCGCTCGCCCGTTGCCGCGTTTTCTGCAGCGCGGCTCATCAGCGAGGCGTAATCATCGCCGAACAGCACCTCGCAGAAGCGGATCGCGGCCTGAACCTGCTGCTGCCGGTAGGTGCGAACCTTGTGGTCGGCGGCACGCAGCGACTGGACCAGCGATTCCGTCGACCGCTCCACATATTGCTGGAGGTCGGAATAGGTGCGCAGCGTCACCTCGTTGATCGCGAGTTCGCTGGCATAATTGCGGCAGGTCGCGACGAAATCGATCAGCGCCACGGTCTCCTCCACCTCGGTACTGTCGATCCGCGCTCCCGGTGGAATATCCTTCTCCGCGCGCTGGCGCAGGATGCGGCGAACGCGACCGGGAACGCTGTCGATCTCCGATTGCAGGGCATTGGAGATGTCGGCCCGGATCGAGGTCAGCTGCTTGCCCCAGGCGGAATCGTTGCGCAGGTCGAGCTCGGTGCGCAGGCCACGCACGCCGTCATGGAGCGCCTTCAGATTGTCGGCGACGGTGTCGAAGCGGCTGCGCTTGATGTCCATGCGCAAATTGGCGGCAACGCAGGACAAATCGTGCAGCGCCATCGTGACGGCGACGCCATAGGGCGTTGCCGCGACGCGAATCTCGTCGTCGGACGCGGCGATCTTGATGGCGAGGCGGATGATCTGCCATGGCGCGGTCATGCGCTGGACCACCACCGACAGCGCGAAGGGCAGCATCTGCGGCGTCTGGAGCACAGGGATATTGAGGGCAGCCGTCACCGCGGCGACCTGGGGATCGCCGAACGCGCGCAGGAAGCGCGGGAGCTTTTCGTTGAGCGTGCCGATGGCCTCGCGGATCTGGAGCACCGCCCCGATCGAATAGAGGTCCTCGATCACGTTGGGCGGACCGACGCGGGCGAGCGCACGCGACTTGTCGCCACCGCCCGGCCCGGTCAGCTCGAAGATGGCATCCGCGGCCGCCGCCTGGAGTTTTTGCGCGAGGGCGTCGACCTGGCCGGCGCTGTCGGCAACCGGCATGCGTGCCAGCGCCGTCTCGAATTCGTTCAGCTTGGTCGGCGCACCGTCGCGGCCGAGCCATTGCCAGATCGGGTTCAACGAGGAGCGGCGGATCTGGCCAACCCGGGTTGGTGCGCCAGCCTCGACCAGGAACGGTTCCAGCACCTGGAACAGCAGCCGCGACAGATCGTCGGTACGCGGCGGCGGGGCTTCGTCGGCCTCGGTCTTGCGCACGATCTTGCGCAGCTGCTCGAGCACGAGGGTCGCGACAGCCGTGTCCTGGCCGCGCTCAAGCGCGCGCTCGAACTCCCGCATCAGCAGCGCCTGCGCCTGCGGCGGGAGCTGCGCGAGATATTCTCTCAGCCGCTCGATCGATGTCTGGCTCATACGCCCGGGTAATGCACGGTAAAGTGGCGGACATGGGATGCGTCCGGGCGCGATCATAGGGGCGCGCGCCTTAAGAAGCCGTTGAGGAAGTCGCGCTGAATGCCCCCCATTTTCTCCGAATCGACGTCGGCCAGAGCAAAAAATCGCGCCGGAACAAGGGATTATATTCCGGGCAGCACCAGCTCGGCCCGCAGGCCCCCGATCGGCGCGGGGCCGAGCGAGAGGCTGCCGCCATAGAGTGCGGCGAGGTCGACCACGATGGAGAGGCCGAGTCCCGATCCTGGCTTGGACTCGTCGAGCCGCTGGCCGCGCCGGGAGACCTGGGCGCGCTCGGCCTCCGACAGACCGCGACCGTCGTCATCGACGAGGAGCCGCAGCCGCGGGCCGGCGCCGGCCTGGTGCGGGGCCTCCACCAAAACCTCGATGAAGACGCGCGAGGCCGCCCATTTGCAGGCATTGTCGACGAGGTTGCCGACCATCTCCTCCAGGTCCTGCCGCTCGCCCCGGAATTTTGCTGACGGATCGGCCTTGGCCTCGACGATGATGCTACGGCCGCGGTGGATCTTCTCCATGGTCCGCCGCAACGCCTCGATGGCGGGCGCGACCTCCGTCACGGTGCCGACGACGGAGACCCTGGCGGCCATGCGGGCGCGCTCCAGATGATGGGCGACCTGGTCGCGCATCACGTCGGCCTGCTCCATGACCTTGGCCGCGAACGGATCGGCGGCGTGCGCGCCGGCCTCGTTGACGATAACCGAGAGTGGCGTCTTGATCGCATGCGCGAGATTGCCGACATGGGTGCGCGCGCGCTCGACGATCTCGCGATTGGCGTCGATCAGCGCGTTGGTCTCGCGCGCCAAAGGCGCGATCTCGACCGGGAATTCGCCCTCGAGCCGCTCGACCCGGCCGGAGCGGATGTCGGCGATCGATTCCGAGATGCGCTTGAGCGGTGCGAGACCGAAGCGGACCTGGAACACAGTGGTCAGCAGCAGCACGATGCCGAGCGCGGTGAAGGTACTGCCGAGATAGTAATCAAAACTCCGCGTCTCGTCGAAAATCTCGGTGTCGTCGCCCGCGACGCTGACGAGAAATTTGCCGTCGCCGCCGAGATCCACCGGCCGTTCCACCATCCGCAGATTCTGGCCCTCGGGCCCGTCGACATAAGCGAGCCGGATGCCGGCAGCCGTGAGCTCGGCGCCCTGCTCTTCCAGCTTCGGCAGCTTCTTGTCCCAGAGCGAGCGCGACGAGCGGACCTCCGGCTTTTCGGTGTCGGTGCGCGTAATCTGCCAGTACCAGCCGGACAGCGGCAGCTCGAACAGCGGCTCGCCGAGCGATTGGAACTGGCGATCCGGCGGCTCGTCGGGGGTCGCGACCTCGGCGATCAGCGTGCGCAGATAGAGGTTGAGCCGGCGGTCGAAGGCGCGCTCGGTGGCATTCTTGTAGACCGACGACAGCACGACGCCGGTGATGGCCAGGATCACCACGAGCCAGGCGGTCGCCGACAGGAACAGTCGGTTGGCAAGCGAGCTAGCGGCCATCGGACAAGTCCCGGGCGGCGCAGGATGGCAGGAGGGACGTCATAGCCGGACCAAGGCCCCTGTTCGGCCGCCCGTCAAGCCATGATACTTGAAGACTTGATACTTGAAGACTTGGAGGCGTCAAGCACCTGGCGCGGCCGGCGGGGTCAGCAGATAGCCGAGCCCGCGGACGGTCTGGATGATGTCGACGTCGAGCTTCTTGCGGATACGGCCGACAAAGACCTCAATCGTGTTGGAGTCGCGGTCAAAGTCCTGGTCGTAGAGATGCTCGACGAGCTCGGTGCGGGACACGACGCGCCCCGAGTGGTGCATCAAATAGGCCAGAAGCCGATATTCGTGTGAGGTCATTTTTACCGGATTGCCGGAGACGCTGACCCGGCCAGTCCTGGTGTCGAGCGTAACCGGGCCGCAGCTCAATTCGCTCTGGGCATGGCCGGTCGAGCGGCGCAGCAGGGCGCGGATGCGCGCCAACACCTCCTCAAGATGGAACGGCTTTGCGACGTAATCGTCGGCGCCGGCATCGAACCCCTGCACCTTGTCGCTCCAGCGATCGCGCGCGGTGAGGATCAGGACCGGCATGGTGCGGCCGTTGCGGCGCCAGGCCTCCAGCACCGAGATGCCGTCCTTCTTCGGCAGGCCGATATCGAGCACCACGGCGTCATACGGCTCGTTGTCGCCGAGATAGTGCCCCTCCTCGCCGTCAAAGGCGCGATCGACGACGTAACCGGCGTCGGTCAGCGCCTTGGTGAGCTGGCGATTGAGATCAGGGTCGTCCTCAACAACAAGCAGGCGCACGCTTCTCTCCAAGGATAGGCTGCATGAATGACAGCCTCAGATGATCAATTCCGGCGTGAACCGAGTATGAACGCCGGGAACCGGCTTACGTTACTTTTTTGTCATTTACGACCCGCTCTCGCACTGATGCGACTGCGCCCGCCAGGCCACTGGACGAGCCGGTGGCATGGCGGGCGCAATGTGCCGCGTTACGCGGCGAGTCGAAAGGTCCGGGAGTGTCCTGTCGACCTGGCCGTCAGGTCCGGAAGAACACGAACCAGACGACGGCGAGGATCAGAATCGCAAGCCCCGTCGAGATGGCGAGCAGCGCTGCCACGGACGGTCCTGGCTCGCCCTGGCGCGCCTCGGTTGCAGTTTCGACGATCTGGCGCTGCTCTCGCGTGGTTGCCATGGTGACCTCAATCTCTGGCTGTCGCCTCGATTGCCGCGACTTCCCTCGCGACTTTGTGTCCAGGGCAACGCCTGATCCGAAATGATGTTCCGGACTTTTGCCATTGGATCGGGCAGCAACCGCGCAGCCAGCGGCCGGTTAACGCAGTTGCAAGATTCCGCATCCCGCCTTGCTATGATTCGCTGTTCCCCGATGGTATCCTCATCCGCTGTCCCCGTTGCGTTTGGAGTAGCCCATGGCCCCCCGTGCCAATTGGAAGGGTTTTTTGCGCCTCTCGCTCGTGACCTGCCCGGTCGCGCTCTATCCGGCCACGTCGGATACCGAGAAGGTCTCGTTCAACCAGATCAACCGCAAGACCGGCCACCGGATCAAGTATCTCAAGGTCGACGCCGAGACCGGTGACGAGGTGACCTCCGAGGACATCGTCAAGGGCTACAAGGTCGACACCGACACCTATATCGAGGTGACCAAGGACGAGCTCGACGACATCGCGCTCGACTCGACCCATACGATCGAGATCGACGAATTCGTGCCGAAGACCGACATCGACAACCGCTACCTGATCCGCCCTTATTATCTCGTGCCCGACGGCAAGGTCGGCCACGACGCCTTTGCGGTGATCCGCGAGACCATTCGCAGCATGGACAAGGTCGCGATCGGCCGCGTGGTGCTGACCAACCGCGAGCATATCATCGCGCTCGAGCCGCTCGAGACCGGCCTGATGGGCACCCTGCTGCGCTACCCCTACGAGGTACGCAGCGAGAAGGACTATTTCGACGACATCCAGGACGTGAAGCTGACCAAGGACATGCTCGACCTCGCCAAGCATATCGTCGAGAAGAAGTCCGGCGCGTTCGAGCCCGAGCTGTTCGAGGATCACTACGAGACCGCGCTGATCGATCTCATCAACAAGAAGCGCTCGGGTGCGCCGATCGCAGCGAAGGCTGCACCGAAGACGGGCGGCAACGTCATCAATCTGATGGACGCGCTGAAGAAGAGCATCGCCAACGAGAAGGACGCAGCGCCTGCGGTCAAGACCGCGGTCAACACCGCCAAGGGCAAGAAGCCGAAGAAGCGCGTCGAGGGCCAGCGCGAGATGCTGCTGCCGATCTCAGGCAAGGGCGGCAAGGACGCAGCCGCCAAGGCAGCGGCGCCCAAGGAAGCATCCAAGGAAGCTTCCAAGAAGGCCGACAAGTCGGTGCGCGCGCCGGCGCGGGCCAAGAAGGCCGGCTGACGGCATCGCATCCATCGATCGCGTCGTGATGTCTCTCCTCATCGATCGGGCGGCCTGACATGCCCTGGTCGACGCCGTTCGACGATGCGATTGCGTTACGCGGCGGACGCAGGCTGCGCACGCTGCAAGAGGCCGCCGACTACATCATGCAACTGCCCGAAGCCGAGCAGCACGAAGCGCGCTGGCAAACGGCGATCGAGACTCTGATCAACGCGGCAGAGAATGGCGGCGGCTGGCTGATGTTTGCCCGCATCGGCATGCTGCGGGCGCTGAACGCGGACGGCCGGCGCGAATGACAGCGATGGTCGGCATGCTTGCCGATCGGTTGACGAACAGCCTCAACAATCCCTTAAGCGGCACGGTCAATTCCGCACGCCGTGCCGTCGTGCCGCACCCAAGTATTCCTACGGGAGACAAAATTGACCGTCGATTCCGCTTGCGCGCACCATGGTCCCGGCATCGATTGAGCCAGGGTTCGCACGACCGTGCAGCAGCAGGACGCCAGAAAGAACTACATCGGTATCGTGAGCGACACGACCGAGGACGAGCGGATCGCCGACACGGCGGTGCGCTCGCAGCCGCATGTGGTGAGCTATCTGGTCGGACGCATCGCAGCAGTGCTGGGACGCCCTCGCGAGGGCGCGCCGGGACGCACCACCACGCCTTGAGGCGCGGCGTCAGGACGGCGCCGATGCCCTTCACGCCCCTACGATGTCCCGAGGCCCCGCCGGCTTCCGTTCATTTGAATTGGATAATGAAACCTTCGTTTAACGGCTGTTACGATAAGACACAGTCAGCAAGGTCAGCCGAACCTGCATTTTTGATGCGCGCAAAAGCCTGGTCGATCAATTTACCGATTTGATAACGACGCGAGCATACATTGAACCGGATGAAGAGGAGTTGGCGATGACTTTGCTCAGGTCTTTTCTTGCCGATGAAAATGGCGCCACCGCGATCGAGTATGGCCTGATCGCCGCGGGTGTCGCACTCGCCATCGTGACGGTTGTGACCAACACGGGCAGCGTCCTCCTCAGCAACAAGTTCGCCTCGATCAGCGCGGCCACGAAGTAACTCCCCAATCTCGTCATTGCGAGCCAACGGGTCTGCGCATAGCGCGGCCCGATGACAGGCTCCGCGAAGCAATCCAGAGTCTTTCCGCGGAGGGATTCTGGATTGCTCCGCTGCGCTCGCAATGACGGAGTGTGGGCAACGGCGCTCCTCTTTCAACTGACACTCCAATTGCGGACACGTGCTCGCATTCTCGCGGCAGCTTTCGCCCGAGTCTTGCTGACCCTTCTTGCCCTCCTCTCGAAAGCAGGGCGCAGGGAAGGCCGGGCGCCGGCTGGCACCCGAAGTCCCGTGTGCGGATCAAACGCGCACGACATCCCGGCCTTCCCTGCGCGGATGGTTTTAACGGTGTCCTTCGTGCTCTCCCCGGGGAGCGATGCACTATTGCCCCCGTCGCCATGCAGATGGCTGATGCGCGTGCCCGGTTGAGCCGCCACATCACCGCAAGACTTGACGCACAGACCCCGGGCGTCAGGACCACACGACTTCTCCGTCCGCGCACATCCCCGTTCGCAATCCTCGACGGCTGGCGTGCGCTCGCCGTCGAAGCCGAACCGGGACGCTGTCAGCGCCGTGTCGTACCGCGCCTGCCGCTGCTCACGGAGCACCATTGAAGGATTCCCGCCCCACAGCCTGCTCTTTGCGCGCCGACGCCGTCGCGGCCACCGCACCCCGGCCCGCGTCTCGTGACGATCGCGAAACGCCCCTTGTGGCGGGCTGGGATGCACCGAAGATACGATATATCCGAAATTCGGCAAAGGAGAATGTTTCTTCGCGCCGGGATTGACAGACTGTTTCGCCCGACGGCGGGCTGTCAGCGTCTGACCTGCCAACTGACTTTGTCGCAGGCTCATCACAGCTGGATATTCCATGGCATTGAGGGTAGATCAATTCATCCTATGCAACCGAGCAACAAATACCAGAGCCGTCGCCGGCGCTCGAAATGAGACGAAATCGATGAGTAAGACCAAAACGCCACAGGGCAAGAAGCAGCAGAGCTACGAACTCGACCGACGTAATATGTATGGCGAAAATCAGAAGAGCAGCCGGAAGAACATTCCACGCAGCAAACAGTTCTCTCATCAGGACGAGCGCCGCTCCGTGCGACAAGTTCTACTCTCTGCGCAAGGGGGTGTTACAAGTGAAGTCGCAGACGAAGCGCAATCGCAGGTATTGATCAAAGGCCGGATGAAAAAACTGAGAGGATTTCGTAAGTCACCGGATAGTCCGTTGGGCGAGGTCGTTAAGCGGCGTTTGCGTAAGCGAGCGGCAGACATCGAATGAAGT
>WNGR01002751.1_pt1 | contig 19218 bp, 24 predicted proteins | sample 5407581 | NCBI WGS metagenome assembly WNGR01 (sample SAMN13153383, study PRJNA577476) | soil metagenome | isolation source: 80 cm soil or saprolite under Garry oak tree replicate 2 | place: USA:California | collected 2016-06-15 | reverse complement strand
GATGCGCAGCGTGACCTATTCGATGGGCGTCTCACTTGACGGCTACATCGTCGGGCCGGACGGCGACTTCGACTGGACGGCGCCCGACGAGGAGGTCTTTCGCTTCGTCACCGACGAGATACGAGAGGTCGGCGTCCACCTGTTGGGACGAGGGCTGTACGAGACGATGCTGTACTGGGAGACCGCCGACCAGGATCCATCGCTCGACGACTCAATGCTCGAGTGGGCCGCGATCTGGAAGCCGCTCCCAAAGGTGGTGTTCTCCACCACGCTGTCGGCGGTGCAGGGCAATGCCCGCCTGGCCTCCGGCGGCCTGGCGGAGGAGATCGAGCGGTTGCGAGCCGAGCCGGCGGAGGGCGACATCGCGATCGGCGGCGCGACTCTCGCCGCCGAGGCGGCCGCGTTGGGTCTGATCGACGAGTACCGGGCCAGGGTCTACCCGGTGCTGGTTGGCGGTGGCATTCTGTTCTTTCCCCAGCGCGAGCGCCGGGTGGATCTCGAACTCGTCGAGACCCGCACCTTCAGCTCGAGAGTCGTCTACCTCCGCTACCGCGTGGCGCGCTAGCCGGCTCGTCCGCCGAGCCCTAGCAAGAACGGGCCAGCCAGTGGCTTGACCTCAATCACCCAGCCCAGTTCTCGCAGCGAGCGCTCGAGCGATCTCGGTTCAAGCGCCACCTTCACCGCGCGAAAGCGCCGGCCGTCGCGCACTTGTCGCTGGATCGTCGAGGACCCCGGGCCCTCGACCAGCTCGTGGCTCGCGCGGTGGCCATCGTCGACGAACATCACCCGACCATCCGGAGTCAGCGCCGAGGCGACGGTCGACCAGTCGTCACGAAGAGATTCGCTCTACATAACAACGTTCCTCCCAGCGACCGCGGCGCCTCCTCGGCGGCGAACAGCTCAGCCGGACGGCACCGGGTGGTCCGGTGGATCCGCTGCCCGGCCCGCCCGGCGCACCAGGCCTCCGCCTTGCGCTGCGCGTCGGCCAGGCCGGCGAAGGACTCGCTGGCGAAGAAGCTGCCGCAGACGAACTGGACATTTCGCTCCACCCGAGGTTTGTCGGCCGGCCGCCGGACCCGGGCCGGGTCGATCACGAAGCCCCGGTCCTGCGCGTACTCGGCGAAAGCCTGGTTGAGGCGGGGGTCGGTGGGGTGTGCCTTGTCCACGATCGGCGCCATGTTATCCGGGACGACGACCTTGAACACGCCTCCGAAGAACGCCCACGCCGCCTCGAAGCCGGCGATGACCGCTGGCAGGTCCTGGCGGAAGGTCAGCCAGACGAAGCAGTGCCGGCTGTAGACGGCGGTGAAGATCAGGGCGTGCGCCACACGCCGGCGGCCGGTCCCCGGGTCGGGCAGCAGGCCCATCTTCCCGAAGTCGACCTGGCATTCCGCACCCGGCTCGCCGTCAGCGACCCGCACCGTCGTCCTGCTCCTGGCGCTGCGACCGTAGCCGAGGACCTCCAGCGCGTAGCGGTGCAGCGTCCGCTCCGGGACCACCACGCCGCGGCGGGCCAGCAGCTCGCCCGCCTTGACCACCGTAAGGCCCTGCCGGCCGACCATGTCCTTGATCTCCTCATGGTGAGCCGCCAGCACCGCCCAGGCCTGGCCGTGACCGTCGGCGCGATGCGGGCAGACCCGCTCGGCGACCTGGCCAAGCAGCTCATCGCTCAGCTGCCCCTCGCCGCCTGCGCGGTCAACGCCGCACGCCTGCGCCGCGGCCACATAACGGCGCACGGTCTTGCGGTCCAGCCCCGCCAGCGCCGCAGCGGAGCGGATCCCCTCACCCCGCAGCCAGAGTCGTAGTACCTCCCGGATCTCGTGCACCTGAACCTCCCGGAACGCCATCGCTGCCTTCCCAGATCCGCTGATCGGCCTGGCAGCGAGTCAACCGGCAGCGGCACGCCACCGCTGATCGGCTTCCGGGGTGGTCCCATAACTGGCGGACGGGTGGTCCCATGCTGCTGGCGAAACTCAGCTCAAGGTGGTCCCATGCTCCTGGCGGGCGACACGGTGGGCTGGATCGTCACGGCCGTCTCGATGTGGGGTTGTGCGCATGCGTTGCTGTACGTCTGTGCTGTACGTCAGTCAGGGTCGTAGCACCAGCGTGGAAGGGGACGACTGGGCCAGCGGTGACCCGTGCCCTACGAGGTCACCGACCTGAGCGAGTGTCCGTGAGTGACCGCGAGCGTCGGCGTTTCACCGCTCGATCGGGCACGCAACGGGCACGGCCGAACCCAGGCTTAAGAGGCGGCGTCGCCCGGCTGATGAATCAGTTGGCCACGTACCGCAGTTTGAGGTGATCTCGATTTCCCGACCAGCTCAAGTTGAAAGACCAGCACCCGGCAGCGGGGAGGTTGATGATCGACGGCCCTGGGCCACCGGTGACTTCCCGTGTCACCGTCTGGCCGGTGCCGTTGAGCCTGGCCCGGATCCACAGCGGGGTACCCAGTTCATTCAACCTTGAGACCCAGAGGATCTTGTTGCTCCGGTTGGTCAGCGGCGGTGCATGCAATGGGTCGTGATCGGCCCAGAGAATGGCGACGATGTTTCCTCGTGCACCCATCACATACGGCATCGGCTGCGTTGGTGGATGGAACCCGGCGCGGGCCCAGGTGAGAAGCGGGCGCGGGGTTACCGCGGCCGGGCAGCCCCCTGTCGCCGCCGGGACTGCGCCGGGGCTCGCGGCTGGGCCAGTGATCTTGGCTGGTGGCGTCGCGGGACTCGATGCGTGACTGGAGGAGCACCCGGCTGCTGTCAGTATCGCGAGCAGGATCAGCGTTGCGCCCCGCCTCATGTACCGACCGTACATTCGACGGCGCGGTGTGCGACGCGCTGTATGCCAAGCTGCTCGCCGAGGGCCGGGTAAGGCGAGGCGCCAGGGATGACGGACTCCTCCAGAAGCTGGCCCCAATCCGGTGCCTGACGGCCCGTTTGATCCTTTCTCACGTCCGGCCTCCTCCTCTAGGGTCATGTTGTGAATCCTGCGAAGCGGGTGTGGTTCGGGCTTCTTTTTGCCGCGGCGTTCGGTGTCGCTGCCGGACTGCTCAAAGGCAACGACACGGGGCTGAGGGGCGGCATGGGCAACCTGAGCGCTCCCTGGCTTCTGGTGGCTTTGTTTCCTGCACTGCACTGCCGGCCGGTGATGCGCGGGGCACTCCTAGGTTTCGCCAGCACCCTCGTCGCACTCGCTGGCTTCTATGCAGCCCTCACGGCCGTCTTGGCCGGTCAGCTTGGAGGAGGAGGGCACCTCGCTGAGCTCCTCGTAGAGGTGGATGCAAACCGCATCTACTTTCTTGGCGGCATCGTTACCGGACCAATCCTGGGAGCAAGTGGCGCGTGGATTGGCCGCTACCAGCCCACTTCGTTGTGGCTGGTCGCAGGCGCGGTCGTGGCCAGTGAGATCCTGGTGGTCGCGCTGGTGCACGGCCACCAACTCTTTCCGGCCCCGTTCTACTTCAGCTGGGGCGTCACTGACTGGACTCCTTATATCGGCGAGTCCATCGTAGGAGTCGCGGTCGTACTTGCCGCCTTGTGGCGAAAGCGCTCACGCACGTCGAACAGATAGCAGGCACTCAGTGCACGAACGCCCGAACGTGCATCTGCTGCCGATCGCTCGCCTTCGCCTCATAGAGGCAACGTGACCACGCCAGGGTTCACCGTTTCTCATGTGAAGGGGGGACGTCGGCTGGGCAGCAAGTTCACGAGTTTCCCACGGGAGGTAACCAGTCTGGCGAGGCCGTCTCGTTCCAGTGATTCGGCCCAGTCGCAGCCACGTTTCAGTAGGTCACGCTGCCCGACGGATGCGTCCTCGATGGCCTGGCGGAATTCCGCTGATCCTGGGAACTTGGTCCGGGCCGCCGAGCACTGGCCTGCGCGTCGGTCAGCTGCCGTGGAAGCCGCCAGGTCCACCCCGTGTTGCGGGTCATCGGCCTGGGCCACGTCGGGAGCGGACCCGCCCCTCGCCCAGTTGACCGCCGAGCACCTGCGAGACAGCTGGTCAGGGTCCAGGCCCTGCAAGTACCCGGCATATGACAGGACTTCCGCGACCACAGCACGGCGGGCCGCGGCATTGGCAGCCAGTTTCACCTCGATGATCACCAAGCGGCCGAACGAGTCCACGGCGGGCATGTCGGCGGAGCCCGCGCTGAGCCTTACCTCCCGCCTACCACGGTCAGTTCCGGCGCCCCGGCCAGCGGCAGCACATGTGGCGCCCTCTCGACCAGATCGTGCAACGCGTCCTATGCTCCAGCCAGCGGTCGCGCCGGCCTCGCCCACCTGCAGCACATCCGGGCCGCCGAATCGCTCAACCAGCACCGCCCGCACGACGACCCCTTTTCCGTCCGATCTGCTCGGCACTAACCGACCGCGTGGCCGCGGCCCTGCCTGACACGCCTCACGCGAGGTGCGTGATGCGCGCGGGCAGAGCTGACTATCGGCTCCGGATTGCCAGGGCTGGGCGCGTGCCAGGGCGCGGCGCGCCCGTACCGGGGCGCGCCCGGCCATTGTTCCTGCGCCTCCAGTAGGCGACAGTGACCGCACCTAGCAGCGGGCCCCACAGCAGCAGCGGGGCGTAGGCGACGACTGCTAGCGGGCCCTGCCAGTCGCCGAAGCTCAACGCGGCGTTCGCCGGTTTCGGGGCGCCCTGGATGGTGAGCCCGAGGCTGAGGGTGATCGCGGTCCAGGTCCACAGCAGGGTCAACACGGCGGCGCCAAGGGCGGCGGGGATGACGGCAGCGAGCACCGGAACCCTGCGTCCGCGCAGGCCCACGGCCCAGCGCGGGAACACCTCCCCCCAGGCCGACACCAGTCCGACACCGGTAAATGCGAGCAGTTCGGACAGGATCGACAGCAGGACGACGTACAGTCCGAGTGGCACGCCGGGCACACCGGACCCGGCGGTGCTGGGGTCAAGGCCGTCGGCGGCGATCGGCGCGTGCAAAGTGCAGACGGCGATGCGCCAGATGCTGGACGGGAGGACCGTGAGCGGGATGGCGTAGGCGGCGATCCGTGCCCAGCGGGGTACGCCGGTCACCGGGGCGTGCGCGGCCGCCCAGGCGGTGCGCAGCCGGCCGCGCCCCGGAGCCGCGAATGGCAACACTAAGCCTGAACGTCGGCCATAGCGGATGTCCGCGCATAGCCGCATGACGGTCGTTCGACTTTGCCGCGAGTTGCGGGGATGCCTTGTCGTGGCGCTCTGCTAGTGCCTCGGCAGGGGTTCAGTTATGGCACGTGATCCCTTCCGTGGCTGCCGGCCATGGCTGACCTGGGCGGCGGATCTGGATGGGCAGGATCCCTGCAGCCTTTCGTGAGATGCTGGCTTGCGAGAAGGGTCCGCGACGTGCATCCGGGCGATATCTGGCCAGGGCGCCGACAACAGCTAGCGGGCCGCCGCCGCACGGGAAGTCAGTCTCTGTGGGCACAGCCAGGCATCAGTCGTGACGCCGCCGACACGTGAGGAGTTTGAGGCGCGCTTGCACCAGGCGCTGGCGGGCGACGACGATGTCGAGTACCGGGCGAACCTCGGTCTGCAGTGCTGGACTTTCATGGGTCGTGTCTGGCAGCGGAGGATGAACGCTGCCAGCGCCCGATCGCAGTGGACCCCATGTAAAGTTCCCTCCGCCTGGAAAGCTCTTGCTAGCCGGCGGGGAGGGCAACGCTATTTCGAGCCGGGCAGACCCCTCTTGAGCCTCTCCACGCCACGGTGAACGACGGGGACGCATGCCATGAGTGAGTCTCACCAACCAGCAGTGGACAGCCGCAATTCGAGCGCCCCGCCGAACACCTCGACCGAGCCTGGCCGGGCTCCAGCCGTAGGGCAAGTAAACAAGTAGCCGCATATGGCGCGTCAGGTCAGGCATCATGTAGCCGCCAAGCGGCCGCGGTGCTAGATCGACAAGCACCTCGGTCGGCGACCGACTGCGGCCGGAGCAAATCGCTCACACTGCACCGGTCCGACGTTGGCCTCGGGCTACCTCGATCGACAGCATCACGCTGAGTGACGGGAAAGGTCAGGGCGAACGATCGCAGTGCCGCCGATACGCGTGGCTTTCAAGCGCGGGTTCTGCCGGTCGTGGCCGCGCATAATGAGCACTATGAAGCCGTGTCTTGGCCACCCTGATTTGGTGGCCGGGAAGTCTGCCGGCCACGGCGCCGCATGCGGGCCGGGAAGGCGGTGCGTCGTCCGCTTTGCCGCGATCAGGGCCGTCCGTCGATGTCACCGAGCGTGACGGATGCCTCGCCGAAGCTACGTTCGCGAACCGCCGTTGCGTGCGGCTCCGGCAGGCTGCGTCTAAACCGGCTGCCCCACGCATAATGATCAATCTGTAGGCGGTGTGACCGGTGGTCGGCTGTTTGTCGGTGCTTGGCTGTGCAGCACGGCACGGTCGGCAGAACGCTGGATTTCGCCCGGCGCCAGATTCGTGTCGGGCTTTCCCTTTCCGGGAATCAACTGCATCGCGATTTGGGCCGATGTATCGCGACTTGCCGGTCACGCGTTCCAGGTGTTGAGGAACATGGCATCTTTCGCTGAGACATCTGTCCGGAACATGGGGTGCAGGTTCATCGACGGGGAGTACTTGCTGGCCGGGACCTCGCGGCCCAGCGCCTCGGCCATCGCCCGCACGTGATGCGGGCCGGCGCCGCAGCAGATGCCCACGTAGTCCACTCCGAGATCGCGCGCTTGGAGCGCGAATTGCGCCATCTCGAAGCGCGTGCATCCGAACGGCTCAAGCGCGAGAGGGAAGGCCCGGTGCCTATCCTCGGACCGGAGGGCCTGCATCGTCGGAGCGGCCGGGTCCGTGCGGTATGGCACCGGCTGGGCGGCGACCGCGCAGTCGACCGTTTCCCGGATCCTCGCCATGAGCGGCATCATCGTCTGCGGTCCGCGGTCGCAGTTGAGGCCGACGACCTGAGCCCCCTCGGCGGCGAGGATGCGGCATGCTTCGGCGTAGCCGTAGCCGTCACGCGTTTGATCTGGCTGCGTTGGTGCCAGCGTCACCATCGCGGGCAGCCCGAGCCCTTGGATGATCTCCAGCGCGATTAGCGCCTCGCCGAGGTAGTCATTGGTCTCGGAGATAACGAAGTCGATGCCCTCGTCCGCTGCCCAGCCCAGCTGCTCGGCATACATGACGCGGACAGCCTCCCGGGCTGAAGGGTCGCCCGGGTCGTAGGCCCAGGTGTTACAGACGTTGCCGGCCACCAGGGCATCGCCCTCCTGCGCAACCTCGCGGGCAATCCGCACGGCGCGCCGGTTCATCGCCTCCAGGTCGCCCTCGCGGCCTACGTGGCGCAGCTTCTCCCGATGCGCGTAATAGGTGAGCGCGACCATCACATCCGAGCCCGCGCGCAGGAACTCCCGATGCAGCTCGCGCACTGCGTCGGGAAAGTCCAGAACCACCTCAGGGACGTACGGGCCCGCCTTGATGTACCCACGGCGTTCCAGTTCGAAGACGTAACCCTCGGCACCGAGCACGGTGCCGCTCGTCAGCCGCTCCACGATCCCCGCATGGGAGCGCCCGTTCATGAAGCCGCACCTCCTGCCTGTGGCTCGCTCGCCCCATCGCCGCCAGCGAACCGGCCGGGCGCAAAGCGGCGGATGTCGTAGACGGTGCCCTGCTGCAAAGCGAGCTGAGCGAGCACCCGCCCCACCCAGGGGGCGAACTTATATCCGGTGCCGCGCCACCCGACCCCGGTGAAGACATCATCCGCGCCGGGGACCGGGCCGAGAATGAAATCATCGTCTGCTACGAGGTCATAGGAGCAGGCATCGACGCCGCTGGCGTCGGCCACATCGACGGCTTCAGCGCCGCACAGCCCGGGCATGCATTCGGCCACAAACTCCTCCACGCTCCCGATCCGGCTGGCCACCAGTGTCGCATCGGGCGGGTTGTAGAAACCGATCTTCACCCCGGGCGTCTTCCCGTCATATAGCGGATGCCCGTAAATCCCGATATCCAGGTACGCGAAAACCGGCAGCGCCGCCTCGGTGAAAAGGCTCCGCGTCCTGGCGGGGGGAATGAAGTACTTCGACTGCGACGGGCGGGCGGGCCGCAGCGGAAACCGGACAGCGCAGCCCGGCACCAGCTCGAGCACGTCGTTGGTGCCCAGGCCGGCGGTGATCACCAGGACATCGCAGTCCACCAGCCCGGATTCGGTGGCCACGCTCCAGGCGCGGCCGGACCGGGCAATGCCGCGCAGCACGCTCTTCTCGGCCACGCGCACCCCGCGAACACGCAGAGCCTCACGCAGTACCCGGGTTGCCGCTGCCACGTCGACGAACCCGGCGTCCACGTCCAGCCATCCCCCGTCGGCGTTGAACTGCGGGAATCGCTGCCGCAACTCCGCTGCCGAGAAGACCTCGCGGCGCAACTGCAACTGCTCGAGGACGGCAAAACTTTGCACCGCGTACGTGCTGTTCAGATCCGGTGTCACACTGCCCTTCGCCAGGTTCAGGCACCCGCAGTCAACTAGCAGCGTCTCGCCGGAGTGTTCCTGAAACTCCAGCCACAGCCGTCGTGCCTCGAAGGCGAGCCGCGCATACCCGGGATCCCGGTAGTCGTTACGGGCAGACCTGGTGAGACCGAAGGAGGCAGTAGCGGGGTCTCCCACCCATGACCTCTCCAGCACCGTAACGGCCTCCGCCAGCGGCGCCGCATAGTAGGCCGTCATGAGCCCCATGACTCCGCCGCCGATGATCGTCACCCGTCTGCCCCGCCTCCTCGCCAAAAGATCACGCTCCTTCTCGCGTCCCCCGCCAGCGGCAGAGATGTTACCTACTTCGATACGCCCACGGGCTGCAGCGGCCCGCGGGTCTCGTGGATACCGCCGCGCCCGCAATCGGCAGCGAGATCACTCATCCGCGGCCATCGACTCCACGCGCACAGCCAGCGGCGGGTCATGCTTGGCCAGCACGGCCGCGTAGATCACAGCCAAGGCCACCACCAGCGCGGCGCACCATGGGTGCACTACGCGACCCGGACGGTAGGCGGCGAGGCGAGCGGGCGGAGCTCGTCGGCGTAGCAGACCGATATGCGGCGCATCACGCCGCCGTCATCGATGGTGTACTGACCGAGCCGCCACAGTGGGGGTGAGTAGGCGTGCAGGGAGATGGTTTGCTCCTCCTCATCGGTAAGCCGGTGAATATGGTCAGGCCCGAAAGAGAACGTGCGCCCTTCGGCGACGACCGTCTGAGCGTGCACGCCCCCGATACGGGGGTTGGACTCCATGAGTGCGCCCCGCACCACGCGGACCGCTCCAGATGAGACGTCGTGGTCGTGCCAGCCGGTGTCGTTTCCGGGAGACCAGCAGATGAGCCAGACGTCTACGTACTCGTCGCGGTGGATCGAGGCGTAGTGCCGCCGCCCCCCGGCGTAGGCAACCCGGTCGCTCCACAAATCCGGGCGGGCAGCCAGGTTCTCGACGAGTTCGGCTAGTTCACGCTGGCCGAGATACCGGGCGGGTAGCGCGGAAATGGTCATTGCGGTCACTCCTCTCCTTGCTGCTCGACGGTCAGATCCCTGCCTCCGGGGGCGGCCGGTCACCCAGAAGCAGCCGGGCCGGGTTTGTCACGCGGATCGCCTGGCGGGCAGCATCGCCGAGGCCAAAATCGGGGTGCGGCTGCGCATACGGCCGGTCCGAGCCAAAAACGAGCATGTCAACGCCGAGCACACGCAGCACGGAATCGACAGCACGGTTGCCGTAGCTGGACGTTTCGACGAACATGTGCGAATCGACCACCCCCCGCGCCAGCGGGTCGGCTCCGCCACGGGCGGCCAGGCGCTCACCATGCAACGGCCCAAGACCTGCCAGCGCAGCGAAGCAGACCCGCAGCCGCGGGTAGGCCGGCCGGCCATAGGCGCGGAACGCGAACCATGCCGCGTGCAGTTGCTGAACATATGAGACGAGGGCAGGCCACCACGCCGGGCCGCCCACCTTCGCCCCGGCCGCGGGCCCAGGGTGGATGAAGAGCGGGAGATCCCGCTCGGCGAGCACGTCGAGCAACGGGCTGCACCAGCGGTAGCCGGACTCGTCGGCGACCGCCGTTGCTGGCAGCTGGAGCCCGGCAAACCCCCGGTCGAGCTGCTTGGCGAGGCCGGGCGCGTCGATCGCCGCCAGGCAGGCCGAGGCCCACCCGGCGAACGGGGCGCCCAGATCGGTGACCCCGTGGTGGTAAGCCTCAAGGAGTGGTTCCGCATCCTCAGGCGCCAGGTACTCGATGCCGAGCGGGCTTGACAGGCCGATGACCACGAGGCCAACACCATCGCGGGCCGTTTGTGCTGCCCGCCGCCCGGCGTCGTGATCTGCCGGATTCACCTCAAAGGGCGGTTCGCCAGTGGTTAGCAGCCGCCAGCCATCCAGCCGCGGTGGCTGTGATCGCCGCCGCAACTCCTCGACGAGCACGTCCGGCCAGACGTGCTGATGGATGTCGACGTGCACGGTGCTCCTCCGCTGATCGCTGGGCCGGACAGGAGGCGGGTTACCTGGAGGGCGTGCGGCTGGTCTGGCCAAACTGATCCGGTTCACTGAAGCGGTTCACTTATCCGTTTCAGTGAACCGGATCAGTACTCGTTTCGTCAAGGGCTCGGCGGCCCGCGGGCCGCTGAGGCACACAGTGCTACTAGGCTTTGTCACGACGTGGCGGGCTGGCAGGTGGCCGCGACAATTAGGCTGGCAAAAGGCCGGCAAATCCTAGGCTGGAAACGGTGCCGCAGCGACCCAAGCGCGCGACGATCCGCGACGTGGCAGAGGCGACGGGGCTGTCACCTGCCGCTGTCTCGTACGCCCTGCGGGGTATCCAGACCTCCGAGGACACACAGGAGCGGGTGCGCCGGGCCGCGGCCGAGCTTGGCTACAACGTCGACCGCATCGCCCGCGCCCTGGCCAGCGGCCGGACCGGCACGGTGGGGCTGCTCTTCGGTTCGCTGGAGGATCTGTGGCAGCAGCTGCTCGGCGTCGGCATAGGCAGCGCGCTGCTGGCCCGTGACCACTACGCCCTGCTCGTGGACGCCGCCGGCGACCCCGAACGGCAGCTGCTTCTAGCGCACCAGCTCCGGGACCAGCGGGTGGACGGTCTCATCGTGCAACCGCTCGACCCATCGGATGAGAGATGGTCACAGCTGGCGGAGAACCTGCCCATCGTGTCAATCGGCGACGCATTGCACGGCGGGCGGGCCGCTGGTGAGGTGGTGTTCGACAACCGCTCCGGAGTCACACTCGCCCTGGAGCATTTGCACAAGCTCGGCCACCGGCGGATCGGTGTGCTGACCCCGACCCAGCCAAGCACACCGGATCGCCCGGCCGACATCCACGTCACCGCAGAAGCCGAGCGGCTCGGCCTCGATGTGAGCATTACCAGCTCACCGCCGGCACTCACAGCAGCAACCGAGGTGGCGCGTGAGGTGCTCTCGAAGACAGACCGGCCAACGGCGCTGTTCTGTTTCGCCGACTCCATCGCCTACGGCGCCTACGCGGCCGCCCGCGAACTCGGTCTGCGCATCCCGGACGAGGTGTCGGTCTCCGGCTACGATGATCACCCGATGTCCGCGCTGCTGACACCGGCGCTCACCACGATGGACTGGAATGTCGACCGAATCGTCCGCGCCGCCGTCCGGCTCATCCTCGCGGCGATCGAGCGAAAGCCCTACCGCCGCCGCACTGTCCAGCCGCCGCGCCTGCGTGAGCGCGGCTCCACCGGACCGCCCGGGGCACGCGCATAGCCCTGCCTGGAGCCAAGCCCGCCAACGCAGCGATCGGCCTCGCCGCCGCCGTCAGCCCGCCGGCGAGGGTGACTAGTCGCCTCCATACCAGCCGCTCGGCCAAGTACCCCATCCATCATCGTGGAGCCTTCCCTGGGTTTCCGGGTCCGACGAGTCGAGCAGTGTGACGCTGACGCGCGGGTCGCGGATGCACAACAGAACCCGGTGTGGCTGATCAGGAAACTCCAGTACGCCATCCTTGAAAAACCTATTATAGTTTCTAGAAAACTATTGCTAGTTTTTGGTTGCGAATGTAAGTTGAGGGCAGACATGCGGGATCAGGCGGTACAGGCGGTCAGTTGACCGGGTGCCTCCGAAGGAGCCGGCCATGAGCACCACCCCGAACACCCCGGCACCGAGCGCCAATCTGCCAGCGCAGGTCACGCTAGCGCCCCAGCACGTCACCGACTCATACGGCGAGGCGCTCGCCCGTGCCAGAGCCGCCAGGTATCACCGGCCAGAACCAGCCATGAGTGACGACCTCGGGCATGCGTGCGCCGAGCTCGCGGCCCTCATCCCGGCGCTCATCCCGGCCCTGTCCCGCGACAGCGTCCCCTCCGGCGGCCGCACTGCCCTGTCAGCCGGCGGGGCCGTCAACCCCGACGTCCTCCACGCCATGATCATCCTCGCCGTCGAGATCCCCGCCGCCTGCGCCGCTGCGTGCGAGGTGACCAGTGAACCATGGCAGCACCGCCCGTCGGCCATCTGCCTGCGCACCATCCCCCGCCTGCACCACCGGCTGACCGCGCTCGGCATGCCCGCCACGGCCAGGGACCTCGAAACCGGCGTGCACCAGTGGACGCGGATGGTGAAACTCGCGCTCGGCCTCCGCACCCCCGAATCCCCGTCGGCTGGGACTAAGCCGCTGATTGCGGGTGGCCCACCGCAGGACCACCACCTCATGCCGCCGACCCGCCCGCGAGAGCCTGCGCTCGGCCCCGTTCCCCCTGCGCAGGCCGTCCTGATCTCAGCTCCCGCCGGCCGAACCCGGCCGCGTCACCGGCGGCGCGGGTTGCGCGCCTGAGCTGCCACCTGGCACCCATCATCATCCGGATCCAGAGATCCGGTCATCCGCGATGACGGTCGTTCGCCAGCTGGTCACGGAGCGTGGCGGAGCCTCAGCACGGTAAGCGCGCCGGATCCGCCGCTATGGTCGACATCCCGCCCGTCGGCATGACCTCCACCGCCGCTTCCGAACAGGGTGACCTGTGTCGGCCCGCACGCAGCCGACACTGCTAACCACGACTTTGCGGAACAGCGTCGCACCTGTCAGGGGGCGGCCACCCCTGGGGGCGGGCCGAGCAGCTCATATCCCAGCTCGGCATGGACTGCCAGCAGCTCCTGCGTTTCGGGCAGGAAGGTCTCGGCCGGCAGGCCCGGGCCGGTGGCCTCAACCCCCAGGCGGGCGACCAGGCGGTCGAACCGCACCTGCGCGGTGACCACCACCAGGACCCGGGTCGGCCCATCGCCGACCACGGTGTACCCGTGGGGCAGGCCGCGGGGCAGGAACACCACCGACCCGGCGTCGGCCGCGAAAGGGGTCCCGTCGCAATGCCCCTCCAGCCGCCCTTCCAGCAGGTAGAAGAGCTCGTCCTCGTCGCGGTGGACATGGGGCGGCGGTGAGAAATGAGCCGGGCAGGTGAAGTCGAGGACGGCCAGGGCGCCGTTGCTCTGCTCCCAGGTGATCTTGGTAGTGGCCCGGGTGCCGAAGAACCACCGGGCTGTCCCCTCCTGTGCGCCCACGATGACACCGGCCATGACATCTCCCTCCGCCCGGGCCCACCCATCTGATAGGGTGAGACCCTAACAAACCTCGATAGGGTATGGCCCTAGCGAATATGGCCGGTCCCGTCAAGCCTGAAAAACGCCCCTACCACGCCCCGCAGCGCGCGGCGTCCGCCGCACGCACCCGGGAAGCAATCGTGACCGCCGCCAAGGATGCCTTCGAGCGCCTCGGCTGGCCCGGCGCCACCATGCGCGGCATCGCGGATCAGGCAGGCGTCTCGGTCAAGTCCGCCGAGGCCCTCTACCGCACCAAGACGGAACTGCTCAAGCAAGTCATCGACTACGCCATCGCCGGATACCTCCGCCCCATCCCCATCCTCGCCCGCGAGTCGGTCGCCGCCATCGAGGCCGCCCCCGACCCGCCCACCATGCTCGACCTGCACGCCCGCCACCACGCCCGAGGCATCGCCGAGCGTGCCGCACCGACCCTCCGGGTGGTCGAACAGGCCGCGCCCACCCACGAGGAGATCGCCAGGCTCTGGGCCCAGAGCAGCGACAACCGCCCCTCCGGCGCGCGCTGGGCGGCGACCACCCTGCTGAGCAAACCCGATGTTCCCCGCCACATCACCCAGCGCTACGCCGAAGAGGTGTTCTGGACCGCCATCGATCCCGCCACCTACCGCAGCCTCACCATCGGGCGCTGCCTCAGCCCACCCGGGTACGAATCCTGGATCAGGGACTTCTACGGCAAAATGCTCCTCCGCTAACCCGAGCTCCAGACATTGAGGACCGGCACCAGCCGCCCACCCCCACCGGTGAGGACATGCGCAGACACGCACCGCCCAGCACGGGGATCCGCACGCAGAACAGGACTGCCAGCCTGGCTATTCACAACCTTCCTCCGGGATGGTCCAGCGCTCGGCGAGGGGTATCTCTTGGCCTGGGCGGGAGTGACCGGGTTGCCGTTGCTGTCGCAGATCACGTACGGGGTGCCGCGGTTCAGCACGGCCCAGGCCCGCTCGGCGAGATGGCTGGCGGCGACGCAGCAGGCCTTCAGGCGGGTGGCGCCACGCTCGGTCATCTGCAGGTAGTAGATCCTGGCGAGCTGCGGGTCTTGCTTGCGGGCGGTGTCGGCGGCGCGGACGAACGCAGAGCGCAGCAGGCAGGGCCCGGCTTTGCTCATCGGCTGGCCCTTGCGGTCGGTCTCGCCGGTCTCGCGGCCCGTGGGGTGATCCCCACATACGGCTTGAACCGCGTGCCGTCACGGAACCGGCCGGGCCGGCCCATGGCGGCGACCAGGACAGGGGCGCTGATCTCGGCGAACCCGGGCAGGGACCGGGCAAGCTGCCCGGGACCGGCCTGCAGGTAGTGCTGTTCGCGTGCCGCGGCGTGGACGGCGAGCTCTGCCTGGATGGCTTTCAGGAGCCGGACCTCGGTGGCGGCCTCGGCGGCCAGTTCCTCGAACGGCACGGCCGGGTGGTCCCCGTAGAGGTCGATGGCAGCTGCCGCGGCGGCCAGCCACTGGCCGGCCCTTTCCTGGCCCTGCTGCTTGTCCGGCGTTGCCGTGATCAGGCGGGTCAGCCCGGCCTCGCCGGCGGCCACGAGCGCGCGGGGGCCGGCGTAGCGTTCGAGTACCGCCAGGTCGGCCTTGCCGAGGTCGCCGGTCAGCGGCGTCATCGGCAGCAGCTGCCGCACCAGGTCCTTGATCCGCACCCTTGTGCTCGCTGCCGGCCCGGGTGAGGCGGGCGCACGCCCGCACCCGCCGGTCCAGCGCGGCCGCATCAGGGCCGGGCAGCTCGAGCGGCTGCAGCCCGCCAGGGTCGGCCAGCGGCAGCCGCGCCAGCGTCTCCGCATCGATCCCGTTCGATTTCGCGTGCTGGCGCAAGAACCTGCGCAGGTCCGCCGCCTTTGCCGACGACACCCGGAACACGGCATGCCCGCGGCGGGCGAAGAACACCGCGACCGGCATCCACGCCGGCCCAGCCGGCGTGTTCAGGCATGAGTCCACCAGGTGCCGGTGACATCACGAGCCCGATGGTGGATCGAACGGGTTGACGATCGGGACGCCGCTTCGGGCCAGATCGGCGATGTTGCGGGTGACCAGGGTCCATCCGCGCGCCTTGGCTGACGCCGCAAGCAGGCCGTCGATCACCGGTAGCGGATCAGGGACGTTGAGCCGGCCCCACTGCTCGGCTATGCCGGTGTCGACATCGACGATGTGGTCGGCGTAGGTGACCTGCAGGCCTCGCAGCCACTGCTCCAGAAGGTCCGCCTGCGTAGTGTCCTTCCTGCGCAGTCGCTCGATGCCAAGCCGGATCTCACCGACGGTCAAAACGCTGATGAACAGGTCTGCTGAGGCGATGCCGCCATACCAGGCCAGGACGTGCGGGTCCGGGCGGCGCTTGCGCAGTTCGGAGACCACGTTGGTGTCGAGCAGGTAGGTCATGCCTCACTCGCCCAGTCGATGTCCCGCGGCCGCTCGGCGGTCCTGTCCAGGTCAAGGTCGTCAAACCAGGGTCCAGACCGCAAGTAGTCCTTGAACTCCGCCGTCTCCCCCTTCAGCCGCCGGTACTCAGCAATGTCGATCACCACGGCAATCTCCTCGCCATGCCGGGTCACGATCTGCGGACCGTCCACGTGGGCAGTGCGGATGAGTTCGCTGAACCGCTGCTTGGCGTCCTGAACCTGCCACCGCATCTGGCCTCCGTAAGTCTAGACTGACTAGACATTAGAATACCACGGCAGGGGCTGCGAAGGTGCTGAGCTGCAGGCACTGCAGCACGTGAGTACACCTGAGTGAGGCCATCTCAGTTACGGCCTGACGGCGTCAGGACGCAGGTCGATGCCCGCTGTGCCCGCGCCGTCGACTCCTCGGCGTTTCAGGAAGTTCAGGAGGTCTTCCTGGCGCGGCTGCCCGAAGGCGAGCCGGTAGAGGGCGAGGTCATCCTTGAGGGCCACGACTTTGGCGGTATCCCGGCTGAGCGGTACGGCGGCTCCGCCGCCCGCGGGTTGATCTCAGGCACATCCACGGCGATCAACGTATCTGACCAGCCATAACAGCCAACTTTGCCCAACGTAGGTAGACATAGACCAACGTTGAGACCAATCCTCGAGCCTGGGAACGACGCCAGAGCCGACGACGGGCTGGGTGGCCTCGTCCGTCACGTCGGGCCAGTAGTTTCAATGACCCGTGATGTTGCCGATCTCTGTCAGTCCGCCCCCCACCGTGCCGGACTCATAGGCCAGATCCCACGGACGAACCACGGACAAACGATCAAAAGGCCCGACCGCCGTCCCTGGCGATCAGGCCCCTGACCTGGACTTACTTGGTAGCGGGGGCGGGATTTGAACCTGCGACCTCTGGGTTATGAGCCAAGACGGCACGGTTCAACCCGGTGTGGCACTCGTCGATTGGCGTCGACGGGTGCCTTGTGCAACTCGAATGCCGAACAGGTGGCGGCATCCGACGACGGCGGCGTCGGGCATTGATGCACGCCGAGGGGTCACAGCAAATGATCTCACCCTCGAACCTCGTCATGCTCAACACATGTCCTGTTGCAGGGCATTCGCGTTCAGCCAGCCGTCGAGCGCTATCCGGTTGGCCGCGTAAAAGTGTCAAATCCCTGCCGGGGCGTCAGCGACCTGGATGAGTGCTCCCGATACGCGCCCACTATGGAGTGGCTGGGAATCGGGGGCATGATCGGTTGGGTAGAGGTGCACGGCCGCCTCAAGGCGGTAGAGGCCGCGAGGCAAGGACGGGCCGGTCAGCTCGATCGAGAATGGTTCGTCCATGCGGACGGCCCCTTGCACGGTGCCAAGAGGCCAACGCTGATTGTCGCCCAGCTTGTTCCGAGCTGTGATATCGGCGGTGAAGTCGAGGGAGCCGGCGGCCTGCCGTCGGCTTGTCCGGTTGACGCGAAATACGAAATCGATGGAAGTTGGCTCGCCGGAGGCCCAGATGTGGCTTGTCCGGCCCTCGCCAGTTAGGCCGAGTTCCTCGATGCGAAGGGAGGAGGAGGGCAGGCTCACGGGCGGTGGGCTAGCTGTCTCCGGCTGGCTTCTGGACGGGGCGGCAGTCTCCGGCTGAGTCTCGGGTAGCTCGGCGGATGATTGCAGATCGACAGCCTCGGTGGACTGCCGGGGAGCCAAGAGCGGTATGTGGTCGCGCAGCAGCGCGAGTAGCCGGTCCTCATCCCAGCCCGGCCAGGCTTCGTCTCTATCCGATTGGTGGTGGTGAACCTTGGTGCGGCGCACGCTGTTGTCGACATCGAGGAGAAGCTCAATGTGGAAGGAGGCGTAGTGCTGACTAGGCTCGGACGGCAGGGGCTGGGCGGGGGGCCCAGCGAGCAGCCGGGCCTTGCCGGTCCAGTCCTGGCTGGCGATGCGCGCCGAAGATAGCCCAGCCATTCCGGCGAGGCTTGCGGCTATTCGCTCCGGACTGCGCGCAGCGAGATCTTGGTAGGTGAGAATTCCTGCGTCGTGGAGACGTCGTTCAGTCGCTTCGCCGATACCCGCAATCCTCTGGAAGTCATCGCCGGGCTGATCGGCAGGCGTCGATTTGGTGGGATCACGCCGAGTCACGCTTCGATCCTCCTGTTCTGATGACATGCGGCTGACTATCAGAACTTCACCGGGCGGTGGTTCCTGCCCCACTGTAGGCGGACGGCAGGAACCACGTTGCCCAGGGTTAGTCCACGAAGAACACCAGGACCGGAATCTCCGCGTAGCCCAACAGGTCTCCAACCAGAGGGCCGGGATTCGCGCAGGATATCGTGGAAAGAGTGATGACGGCGACAAGGCTGTAGACACCGGGTACGACCGTGCCGCCTGGAAAATCGAACGGCAGCGAGTAACACCGTTGGAAGCTTTCGGGCTGCACTGATTGCAGCGGCACGCTGTCCACCTGCGTTGTTTGCGGTGTGCCCAGTGGCCCGCTCGACGGGCCCGCTATGCCATCGATACGATTGAGGAAGAGGCTCACGTTCCAGCAGCCGGCCACCGGCTGGATGAGCTGCCCGCAGATACACCATTCGACTAGAACCCTGAACGGGTCAGCCGACTCGAGGATCCGGACCGTCTCGTTTTCACTAGTATCGATTACGGAGGCCGTGATGCTGCCGGCGAACGAGTCCGGAGCAGTGGTGTCATTTGCTGGGGTGATGAACCCCGAGAGAACACTGAAATCCTGTGGCTGTGGGCAAGGGGGTGCTGCCATCTTCTTCTCCTCCGTGAGGTCATGCTTGGCCGGTGCTGTCTCCGGCCAGCGTCGGTATCTCGAGGATCGCAACCCGCGCTTAATCAACGTGGTCTGAGCGCTTAACGTGGGGGCCGCTGAGATTAAGCCCATGCCCACTACGACTCGCCGAGCCGTCAGCATGGCCGTCGATTAAGCAGGCTTACACGGGCTCGTGCCGCTGGATCTGCTTATGCAAGGTGGCTGTGGCCGGGTCCGCGTCCACACCGAGTTCCGCTGCCAGTGCCTGGACGCATGCCTGGTACTGAATAAGGGCCAAGTGCTGCTGACCTTGCCTGCTGTAGCAGCGCATCAGCCGCCGGTGTGCGTCTTCCCGGCAGGGATCGCATTCGATGATCCGCTGGCAGCGCTTCGAAGAACCGTATGAAGGGCGCGGGCTGCGCGGCCAGGCCGCCGAGGTGGGCCGCTGTCTTCGCGCGGGGCTGCTAGAGAGCCCGCTGCTCCCGCTGGATGAGACGTACACGATCATGCAGGCAATGGACGA